>Ga0111225_1074_pt1 | contig 13754 bp, 11 predicted proteins | sample DeeMarSWOR152_54_FD_80389 | JGI IMG/M metagenome (GOLD analysis project Ga0111225, IMG submission 80389) | candidate division TA06 bacterium DG_26
TCTCATCAACCAGCGTCTTCACCAGCCTCCCCGTGATGTCGTACACCTTGAGTGAAACATTCCGAGGCGACGAGAGTGAATACCCTATTCTCGCGACATCAGTCACCGGATTCGGCAACGCTGCGTGAAGTGCACACCTGAATCCAGCCTCCTCTGCCTCTTCCTCGTACACACCCACGTACCCAAACCAGGTCAGTGTGTTGTGGATGAGCGTGTCCTGAGCCTCGGTATCGTAACCGGAAAGGTCAGAAAGCATTACGTAGTGCCACGGGTAGTAGAGAAACACCACCTTGTAGCCACCCGGGTCTGCATATCTGTACCCCATCACTTCACCAACTGCACCATAGAAGATCGGTACCGCTCCGGGGTCAAGATCATCGAATCTGCCGGCCCAGGTATTGCCGGAACCTGCCCAATCGTACGGCCAGACGTAGACCTCGGCAAGGTTTGCGGAGCCTGTGAGCGGATCTCCCGGCACGCCGTACTGCGTGAAGACAGAGTCGGTCTCATGGTCATCATATCCCGCAAATGCCTTCATGTAGTCGTGGAGGAAGTGGCCCGCCGGTGCCACCCAGTCCTCGAAGTCCGGGTTGAGGGCGAATCCACCACAGGGAAGGTCCTCGGAGCTGACGAAGAGTTTTCCCCCTCCATCAAGAAAGTCCTCGAGAAACCCCGTTCCCCCTCCAGTATACGTCTCATCCACGAAATGGAATCCACTCCAGGTAAACCAGAAGATTATTGACTGGCCTGGACCCTTACCGGGGAGATAGAAGTTCAGCACTGAAGAATCGGCTCTTCCATACTCGTCCTCGTCCCAGAAATCAACCTTACCAGCCACGCTCCGCACTGGATCGTGGGAGATGTAGTACGGATCGTCCTCGACCAGAAGCAGAATGTTTCCCGGAGTACCCTGGCGTACCACGTAGCTCGCGGTCGCCGTAGTAGTACCCACGCCCTGCAGGTCTTCAGTGGCGATGTAATAGCTGACCGTATCATAGACCCCGACAGCGGGCAGACTGAGAGAATAGACTCCGTCCAGCGAGTCACCCGAAATGCGAGTCATGTCGAGCGTGGTTTCGCTTCCACCGTTTATGCTGTAGGTAAGCCTGACCCATGCAACCCCGTGCAGACTCCCAGGGATCCCTAAGAGGTCCCTTGCCTGAGCCGTGACCGTTCTCGTCGTCGTGAGATAGGTATCCGGCAGCCGGTCATAGCCCACGATTTCCGCACCGAGGTTTTCGTACACCCGCACCAGTGCACGAACCCAGAAGAGATGCCAGGACGAGTACCACCCAGGGCCATTCGCCTCAGGTCCAGCTCCACCCTGTTTCCAGGCAATCCCGTAATAGGGTGGACTCACTTCTGTATCGATCCTCGTGGACTGTTCTGATTCGACTCCCGGTGTACCCTCAATGGTAGTGGCTGCATAGAATGGATTGGTGCCCACGTCCGGAACCGAAGGTACATCCAGAGTATCCCACTCCCAGTCCCCAATGAGATCATGCGTGAATGGAGAAGGTCCTTCGAACATTGTACCGACGGGCGTAGGCCCCGGCATGGAGGAGGCACTGTGATATTCTTCGAAATCATCAAGTGTCACACCATCCGGAACATCCGCCACGAACGCGTAGTAGGTATTCGTCGGAGGTGCCGCAGAAGCATACTTGCAGTAATGTATCTGCACCAAGCTGCATGCAGCTGGAGGTATGAAGAAAACTCCGATTGTGTCACCTGGTAACAATCCACTCAGATAGTAGTTGGATTCATTCCCGTCATACTGGATCACGTAGTCCACTCCTTTGCCCTTGCCCAGGCTGGAGGGATGGACCACCTCGCTTGGCCTCCCGGGCTTTGTAGGAAGTAAGAACACTTCCTGTGAAGCCGCGTGCACAAAGAGAGGCACAACACACAATAGAACAATTGACGAGCTTCTCTTCATCATCTTCCTCCCTATTCTGCTCTGCCTGTGGACAAATCGTGTGGGTCTGCTCTATCACCTCCTTCCCGTCTCTCTTTTTCTAATGGCCTTTCTCCCACCTCCCTTATATTTGTGATGTAGCCACTACTCCCGATATGTCGAACGTGAGAAGAGGATTTTCCCGCTTACGCTTCCGAGGTGGCTCACTTTCAGAATTTATTGAAAAGTTCTCGTTTGTTGTCAAGTGCAGCAGGCCACAGTCATCAGGCGGCTAAGGTACAATGATAGGCTCCGGACAGGTTCTCCACTTTGCCTCAGTTGGCGAAATCATTCTTTCACTACCCACAGCTTGACATGTGCCTCGACTTCATGGGTGAGTCTGATGGGAATCGTGTACACACCGAGTTCCTTAATCGGTTCGTCCAGTATGATCTGCTTCCTTTCTATGTCAAACTTCTCGTGTTTCAGAAGCTCCTCGATCGTGTGGGAGGTCACCGCTCCAAAGAGACGGTCCTCGTCTCCTACTTTCACGACGGCAGTGAGTGACACCGCCTCAAGCTTGTCCTTCAGTCTCTTCGCGTCTTCCTCTTCCCGGTCTTTCCTTCGGGCAGACAGCTTCTTGCGATGTTCCCATTGCTTGATATTCTCTGGAGTAGCTGCGACCGCTTTCCCTCGCGGAATGAGATAGTTCCTCGCAAACCCGTCTTTCACTTCAACGACCTGATCCCTCGAACCGAGTCTCTCGAGATCTTCTAACAGAATTATCTTCATCGGTTGGCAGAAACGTCAGTGCCTCTCCCTATCGACGAGCGATGCCGACGAATGGAAGAAGCGCGACGATTCTCGCTTTTCTTATCGCTTTCGTTACCTTCCGTTGGTGCTTCGCGCAAGCCCCGGTGATCCTCCTCGGTAGGATCTTTCCCTTTTCCGACATATATCTCCGCAACTTCGCCACATCTTTATAATCTATCTGCTCATTCTGCGTACAGAAATAACATTTCCTTTCCCTCATCATCTTCGCCTCTCCTGTTTTGAATCACACGAGCTCTCAGAAGGGCAGTTCTTCTTCAGCTTCCTCAGTCTTTTCCTCCTTCTCTTCTCTCTCCTCCTTTGGTACTCCAGTGCCCAGCTTGTCGAGAAACTGCACTCTCATGGCTCTCAGCTCCACCTTGCTTCGCTTCTGCCCGGCTTCGCTCTCCCAGGATCGAGACTGCAGACTTCCTTCGACGAGTACCGCGCTTCCCTTGCGCAGGAACTCACCACATCTCTCAGCCAGTTCTCCAAATGCAACGGTGTCCAGGAAGGTCGTGGCCTCATTCCACTCTCCGGAGCTGTCTTTGAATCTCCTTGAGGAAGCGAGCCCCATGTTTATGACGGCTGTCCCGTTAGGCGTATATCGCAGTTCGGGGTCTCGTGTGATTCTTCCTGTGATTATCACCCGGTTTATTTGGGGCATTTTCAACTCTGCCATTCCTCCTCCAACTTCTTCAGTGATTGCCTTGCTCTTCTCTCCTCACGATGATGTGCCTCAGGATGTTCTGGTCGAGTTCAAAACTGGATTCGACGTCTTGTATGGAAGATGGATCGGCCATAAACTTCATCAATACATAGAATCCCTGACGCTTCTTGTTGATCTCGTACGCAAGTCTCCTCACGCCCCATTTCTCGAATTCTACGACGTCTCCCTTCGTCTTTTCGATATATTCCCGAACCTTCTCCAACTCCTTATCAATGTCATCCTCCGGAACGTCGGGATCAAGTATAAACAGGGTTTCGTAGCTTCTCAATGCCACCTCCTACACTCCGAACTTGATGAGAATGATATCGCCTTCCTGAACGATGTACTCCCTCCCCTCCGTTCTCACCAGCCCTCTCTCACGGAGCGTGTGGGGAGAACCATATGTCGTCAGATCATCGAATGCAAAGACCTCTGCTCGAATGAATTTGTCGCCCATGTCCGAATGTACCCGGTACGCGGCTTCTAGCACGTTACAACCACGGGGAAGAGTCCAAGCCCTAGTCTCCTCCCCTTTTATCGTGTAGAACCGAATCAAATTTAGCATATTGTAGCTTTCCTCGATTATCCTGTCAAGCGAAAAATCCTGAAGCCCCAATTCCTTACGCATCATGGCACGCTCAGAGGGTTCAAGGACCGACAACTCGTACTCACTCTTGAGACACACAGGCAGAATCCTTGCCTCACCGAGGAACCCTCTCATCTCTTCGAGGACTCTGAATTCACCCCTCGCAAGACTGCCCTCGTCCATATTGAGCACATAAACGCAGGGCTTCATCGTGAGCAGATTGTACTCCCGCAGATGCAGGATTTCTCGCTCGTCCTTGGCGGTGGGGACCTCTCCTTTCTCCAGTGCATCTCTCACCTTTTCGAGAAAGGAGACTTCCTCTCTGGCCTCCACCCTCTTCTTCATCTTCTCGACTCTCTTCACCACCACGTCGAGATCTGCAAGAAATAGTTCGAGATTTACGGACTGAACGTCCGAGAGGGGTTCCACGCACCCGTGCACATGTACTACTTCCGGATCAGTGAATGCTCTCGCGACGTGAACCAGACAGTCGACCTCTCTTATGTGAGCGAGAAATCTGTTTCCCAGACCTTCTCCTTTGCTCGCACCCTTCACCAATCCCGCAATATCGACGAATTCCACCGCGGCCGGGGTGAGCTTCGCTGGATGGAGCAGTGACCCGAGCACCTCAAGCCTCTTGTCGGGGATCGGCACAATGCCCAGATTCTTGTCTACCGTGGTAAAGGGATAATTCGCCACCTGTGCGTGCGCTCCTGTCAGTGCGTTAAAAAGCGTGGACTTGCCAACATTGGGGTAACCTATAATTCCTATCTTCATTTCGCTGACACGGCCGAATCTCGATTCTTCAGTTCACTTTGTGATTCCAAGCCATCGGTGGAGGAATAGAATCACCGGAGTGAAGACGAGCGCGACGACAGCCATGAGCTTGATGAGAATGTTCATGGAAGGCGCAGCAGTATCCTTGAATGGATCGCCTACCGTATCTCCCACGACAGAAGCCTTGTGACTTGAAGATCCCTTTCCGCCCAGGTTTCCCTGCTCTATGTATTTCTTTGCATTATCCCAGGCTCCGCCAGCATTCGCCATGAATATGGCCAGGGGTACGCCTACCACAAGCGAACCGGCCAAGGTTCCCCCCAGTCCTTCAGGACCAAGGAAGATCCCAACCGCCACTGGCATGACTACTGCGAGTATGCCGGGAGCGATCATCTCCCTGAGAGCTCCTTTCGTGGTGATATCGACACATCTCGCGTACTCGGGTGTGGCGTTTCCTTCCATGAGCCCCTCTATTTCTCGAAACTGTCTTCTTACTTCCTCAACAACTTTAAAGGCCGTCTTGCCAACGGCCTTCATCGTTGCCGAGGCAAAGATGAAGGGTATCATTGCCCCAAGAAACGCCCCTGCCATTACCTTCGCATTCATCAGATCTATGCTCACGCGAATACCTGCAAGTCTTTCTACCGTGTGCGTATACGCAAAGAAGAGGGCAAGCGCCGTGAGTGCAGCGGACCCTATCGCGAAACCCTTTGCGATCGCTGCAGTCGTGTTCCCCGCAGCGTCCAGACTATCCGTAATTCTCCTCACATCGGAAGGGAGTTTTGCCATTTCCGCGATTCCTCCAGCATTGTCTGCGATTGGACCGTAGGCATCAACTGCTATGGTAATTCCAGCAATCGAGAGCATCCCTATGCCAGCCAGGGCTATGCCGAAGTACCCTGCGAAGTGGTATGACAGGAGTACCGCTGCACCGATGACAACCAGAGGAATCACCACACTCATCATGCCTGCCGAAATGCCAGTGATTATGTTTGTCGCAGCTCCGGTGGTAGAACTCTGGGCAATGGAGCGTATGGTTCTTCCTGTCGTATAGTACTCTGCCACAAAGCCGATTCCGAGTCCGGTTGCGATCCCGGAAAACACTGCGAAGAACGGATGTATCTCTCCATACCAGAAGTACGTGAGAAAGAACGCGGCCGCTGAGAAGATGATCGCACTCCCTATCGTGCCGTTTCGCAGCGCACTCTGCGCACTCTTTCCTCTGACAAACGAAATCCCCGCGACTGACGAGAGAACCCCCAGTCCTGCAAGCAACAAACAGAGCACTGCTCCCTTCATCCCACATATGACTCGTAAAGGTCTGCACCCATTCCCGCGACATCACCCACGTTGTCGCCCACGTTGTCGGCAATGGTGGCGGGGTTCCTCGGGTCATCCTCCGGGATTCCTGCCTCCACTTTGCCGACGAGGTCCGCTCCCACATCTGCTGCCTTCGTGTATACTCCTCCCCCTACCCTTGCGAAGAGAGCGACCGAGCTTGCCCCCATCGAGAAACCCGTAATTGCGCCAACTACCCTTCCTATCGTGACTGCTTCTCCTCGTGAACTCGCGGCAGAATAGATGAGAATGAGTGCGGATAGACAGAATAACCCGATGCTCACCACCGTCAACCCCATTACTGCACCTCCACGAAATGCGACGAGAAGTGCATCGTTCATGCCACGTCTCGCCGCCTCCGCAGTCCGGGTGTTCGCACGCGTGGATATCCTCAGACCAAAGAATCCCGCCAGAAGAGAACCAGCAGCTCCAACCAGGTATGCAAACGCAGTAGCAGCCGCGAATTCCATGCCCTCTGGTCTGAGCCCGATGAGCAGGATCAGGGATACGGAAATCACGAAAACCACAACAACTCTGTACTCCCTCTTAAGAAAGGCCATTGCACCTTCGTAGACTGCGTCAGATATGCGCACCATGTCCTCGGAGCCAGGGCTCTTCTTCATCACACGTACGGCAAGAAGGATAGCAACAACCAATCCAAGAACACCGATAGTGAAAGCTATCCATATTCCCCACATATGGCCAAGTCTATGAAGGGTACATATGTCTGTCAAGAATCGCTGCTCCACAAGAGCTGGCTCGATGAATGGATGTGCACTCTCGATGTGTTCGGTGGTTGCCTGAGCAAACCAGTGGCGCACCTTCGGATCGGCTGTTCGCTCATGCCGCAGCACCAACCTCTGCCTGCAGACTCCCCGATTAGCCTCGTCCCACGGGGGTGCACTTGACACATTCGGCACAACCGAGAGACTTGACAACATTTGGACCGAACTATTATAGTGTACAAAAGTGGACCCTTTCCCGGCGGCTATGGCGGAGGGGCCACACCCGTTCCCATTCCGAACACGGAAGTTAAGCCCTCCAGCGCCGATGGTACTGCTTGGGCGACCTTGTGGGAGAGTAGGACAGGATAGCGCAGAGGTGAGGAATATCGTTCTTCTCTCTCACGCAGGAGCAGGAAAGACGAGTCTTGCGGAAGCCATGCTCTACCGGGCAAAAGTCGTTGACCGGCTTGGTAGAGTAGATGAGGGAAACACCGCGTTGGACTACGATCCACAAGAGATAACCCGAAGGATGTCGCTTAACCTGGCCATTGCGACCTTCGAGTGGAAGGGTATCCTCATCGATTTGCTGGACACCCCTGGATATGTCGATTTCGTTGCAGACATTCTGGCTTCGTGCCGAGTAGCTGACAACTGCATAATCCTGCTCGACGCGACGGTGGGGGCTGAACCGGGTACAGAACGTGTGTGGGAGTACGCTGAGCGCGCAGGACTTTCGCGGATGTTTTTCGTCAACAAGATGAAGAAAGAGAACGCAGATTTCTTCAAGACACTGAATGGCGTGAAGAGTGTTCTGGGCCAGTCGATTGTGCCGCTCCAGATCCCCATCGGGACCGGGGAGGGTTTCGTTGGTGTTGTGGACCTCCTCAGACTGAAGGCCTATTCTTTTTCTGATGGAGGTCTGAAGTCAATCGAAATACCCGATGAGTTGGGCCAAACGGTCGACGAGCTCCGGAAGAGTCTCATAGAGTCAGTCGCGGAAAAGGATGATACACTGCTCGAGAAGTACCTCGACACCGGTGAATTGCCCGCCGCAGACATGATGGCTGTCTTGAAGAACTCCATCAACCGGAGAGAACTGGCACCGGTACTGTGTGGAGACGCATATCTCAATCTGGGAATCGATATGCTAATGGAGACTGTGGTAGAACTGCTTCCTTCACCAGATCAGTTTTCTCCCATCAGAGGCACAGTGCCCGATTCCGAGAAGGAACAGGAAAGAAGAAGACAGCAGGATGAACCGCTCTGCTCCTTTGTCTTCAAGAGTACCGCAGAACCCCATGTTGGGGATCTCTCCTATGTGAGAGTCTATTCGGGTGTTCTCGAACCCGGCACTGTGGTCCTCAACTCGAGTACAGGAGTTACTGAGAAAGTGAATCAGGTCTACGTCACAACTGGTAAACAGCGAAGAGAAGTCTCCTCTCTTCCGGCCGGACATATAGGCATGCTTGTGAAGTTGAAGGAGACCTCCTCAGGTCACACCCTGTGTGCGAAGGAGCATCCCATAGTACTCCCTCCCATACAGTTCCCTGAACCTTTCACTTCTGTAGCCATCATTCCGAAAGGGAAGGGAGATGAGGAAAGGCTGAATTCTGCTCTTGCAAAACTGGCTGAGGAAGACCACACATTTCGATCTGAATACGATACGGAATTGAAGCAGGTGCTCGCACATGGCATAGGAGAACTTCATCTGGACGTGAAATTGGAAAGACTTGCCCAGAAATTTGGAGTTGAGGTCGACGTCGCGAAACCGAAGATTCCATACCGGGAGACGATCACGAAGTCTACCGAAGTGCAGGGTAAGTATAAGAAACAGTCTGGAGGCAGAGGTCAGTACGGCGATGTGTGGATTAGAGTGGAACCTCTCAACCGTGGCGATGGGTTCGAATTTCAGAACAAAATCGTTGGAGGAGCAATCCCCTCGAAGTACATTCCCGCAGTAGAAAAAGGGGTGAAGGAGGCGATGCGCGAGGGAGTACTCGCGGGGTATCCGGTCGTCGATATGAAAATCACGCTGTACGATGGTTCATTCCACGAAGTTGACTCATCCGATATCGCCTTCCAGATTGCAGGTTCCATGGCTTTCAAGAAGGCGGCACTCCAGTGTAACCCCATTCTGCTCGAGCCGATCTCTGAGGTAGAAGTATTTGTGCCTGACAGCGACATGGGACAGGTGATGGGAGATCTCAATGCGAGACGGGGCAAAATTGTAAACATGGAACAGGAGGGGAAACTGAGAAAAATCAAGGCACTTGTACCGAAAGCAGAGATGTACAAGTACTCGACTCAGCTCAAGACGATGACCCAGGGCAGAGGACTTTTCGCTCAGCGATTTGCATCCTACGAGGAAGTACCTCGGGAATTGCAGGATAAGGTCGTGAGAGAGGCGAAAAAGGAGGAATAGACAATGTCTGGGCACTCGAAGTGGGCGCAGATAAAGCGAAAGAAGTCTAAGACGGACGCCCAGAGAGGGAAAGTGTTCACCAGGCTGATACGGGAACTTACTGTGGCCGCCCGGATGGGTGGTGGAGACCCTGATAGCAATGTAAGACTGAAGTCAGCGATCACACATGCCCGCGCGTCAAACATGCCTGTGGAAAATATCGAGAGAGCGATCCGGAGAGGAACCGGAGAACTCCCTGGCGTGCAGTACGAAGAGGTACAGTACGAGGGATACGGACAGGGAGGGGTGGCCATCATCGTGGACGTCATGACGGACAACAGAAAAAGGACCACATCGGACTTGCGCCACATATTCACTAAACACGGGGGGAGTCTGGGCGCTCCTGGCTGTGTGGGGTGGATGTTCGAAACCAGAGGCATCATCGAGGTCTCGAAGGAAAAGGCTGATGAGGATACGCTTATCGGGGCTGGTCTTGAGGCGGGTTGCGATGATGTCAGACCGAGCGGGAATACATATGAACTGATATGCCAACCCGAGAATCTCGAGTCTGCCAAGCATGCACTCAGTGCAAAGGGAATCACATGGGAACACGCAGAGGTCCAGAAATATCCTAAGAACGTCGTCAAGCTCGAAAGCAAAGAGGCAGCTCAGGTACTGAGGCTCGTCGAGGAGCTCGAAGAGCACGATGATGTCCAGAATGTCTACTCGAATTTCGACATACCCGACGAGGTGTTGGAACAAGTTTCCAAATGAGGGTATTGGGACTCGACCCAGGATTGAACAAAATAGGCTACAGCGTCCTCGAATGTGATCGACATCCCAGCCTCCTTCTCGCAGGCAGCCACCGCACGAAGAGAAACACCTCTCTGTCACAAAAACTCGGATCGATCACCGCGCACCTGGAGGGTTTGTTGACCACGTATGCGCCCAAGGTGTGTGTGGTCGAGTCTCTCTTCTATGGAAAGAATCCTCGCAGTATCATCTCTCTCTCTCATGCCAGGGGAGCGGTTCTGGCGGTGTTGAACAGCCATGGTGTGGACGTGGTCGAATACACCCCTCAGGAGGTGAAGCGCGCGATCTGCGGGAGGGGAAGAGCTTCGAAAGAGCAGGTCTCGTACATGGTGAAGCGATTGCTGAATACGAACAGCGATTTTGACCAGGATGTATCTGATGCGATCGCGCTTGCACTCTGCTTTGCCAATCGGGCAGGAAAGGAATGAAAGTCGCCTTCATATTCCCAGGCCAGGGCTCACAATACGTTGGGATGGGAAAAAGGTTCTATGAAGACGACTCAGTCCGGCAAATCTATAGCAAGGCTTCCGACCTCCTCGGTTTCGACGTTGCTCACGTATCCTTCAATGGACCTGAGGACGAATTGGTGAAGACCTACATCACACAACCTGCGATTCTGGTCCATTCTGTCGCGGGACTCCAGATGCTTAAGAAGGAAGAGATCATGCCGGACGTCGTAGCTGGCCATTCCATTGGGGAGTACTCTGCACTCGTCGCTGCAGAGGCACTCGATTTCGAGGATGCAGTACGACTGACCAAACTAAGAGGACAGCTGATGTGGGACGAGGGAAGCAAGAGAAGGGGCGGCATGGCTGCGATCATTGGGCTGCAACCGGAGCAGGTTGATAGAATCTGTGAACGCGCCTCCGATGGAGGAGTGGTGGTGCCTGCCAACTACAATGCTCCAGGACAGATCGTAGTGTCTGGAGATGAGAGTTGCGTGGAGAAGGCATGCGAACTCGCGAGCGCTGAAGGAGCAATGCGTGCCATCAAACTTCGTGTCAGCGGAGCCTTCCACTCTCCGCTCATGGCAGAACCAGCGGAGCGACTGAGGGAAGAGCTAACCACAGTGAAAATCAGAGACTCAGGAATCCCCGTCGTAGTAAACTGCTCAGCGAGACCACTTCGGGCCGGGACTGAACTGAGAGACTCCCTCGAGAAGCAGCTGTGTTCCCCGGTGCTGTGGCAGCAGTCCATGCGTGCGATCCTGGAAATCGGAGTCGATCGCTTCCTCGAGGTCGGCCCGGGAGCAGTCCTGAAAGGTCTGCTTCGGAGAATCGAGAGGGGAGCGACAGTACACGCGCTTGACGATTTCCCCCAGCTTACCGCCGTCAAAGCGCATTTCATAGGCTGAATAGTCTCCGGCCCGGTTCCACGGTGGCGCACATGAATCCTGCACGCCTGCGGTGACGTTCCGGGTGATGCCGAGCGATGATCCAATCAGACGCAAATTGACAAGTACGGGCGATTATGAAATACTGCACCTATGAGCGGTCCATGCCGTCCTGCAGGTATCGCGTCCATTCTCCTTTTCCTCCTCAGCACTTCTTTGCAGGGCGCCGAGGTATGGGGCGCGCGATTTCCCTCACCATCTCCCAATGGAGAGAAGATATCCTTCTCCTGCTACGGCGACATATGGGTGGTGGGAGCCGAAGGTGGCAGAGCGGAACGGTTGACGGTCAGTAAAGGGTATGACAGCAGGTCGTATTGGTCTCCGGATGGGAAATGGCTCGCCTTCGAGACCGATAGATGGGGAAATGATGATATATGTGTGATGCCGTCAGACGGTGGCAGTCCTCCGAGAAGGCTCACCTACTACTCGACGCACGACGTGCTCTACGGCTGGACACCTGACGGAGAGTATGTGCTCTTTGGCTCTTGGAGAGAAACTCTGAGAAGTGCCCTCTACAAAGTATCTCTGCATGGTGGAGCTGCCCAAATGGTTACGCATTTCGCGGCAGGAGAAGTCTGCTTTCTCCCCCAAGGAGACAGATTCTTCTATGTGAGAGGTGGTGCACCCTGGTGGCGGAGGAAATACAGGGGGGGAGCGGATCAGGACATCTGGGTGAAAGACTTGCCAGATGGAGAATCCATCCGAATCACAGACTCCCCGGGCAGAGATGGATACCCGATGTACTCCGCAGCTAATGGAAAACTCTATTTCCTCAGCAACAGGGCAGAGGACGGTGTAAACAACATCTGGGAGATGGAACTCGAGGGCACCTCCGCACGACAGATCACGTACGAAACAGAGGATATTCACATCCCCGAGATCTCGTGGGATGGCAAGTTGATCACGTATGAGTCTTTTGGATACCTCTATGCATACAACGTCATCTCTGGTCAAAGAAGGAAGCTTCACATCAGCGTATCCGAAGACTATGCGGAGAACCCTACCGTCTTTCGGAAGTTCACAGAGGATGCACAGGAAATCTGTCTGTCACCTGACGAAAAGGAGCTTGCCTTCACCGTACACGGCGACATATTCGTCATGGAACTACGAGAGGATCACCAACAGGCGAAAGTGGCACAGATCACCAGTACTCCCTACATTGAGAAACACATCTCATGGCATCCGAAAGATGAGATGCTCATCTATTCATCTATGGAAGACGGAGATATGGATATCTACACGATAGAGCCTGAAAATGAGGAAAGATTCTGTGACGGCTTGCTCTTCCAGACACGAAAGGTTCTGGAAACTGAGGGAACAGAGATCAAGCCCCAGTTCTCCCCGGACGGGAACAGGATCGCGTACTTCAGGAACAACGGGGAACTCTATGTCATGGATAACTCAGGGAGGCACAGTGTGAAACTGTGCCCTGAGAACGATGTGCTGTGGGTGGACTGGTCTCCCGACGGCAGGTGGATTACCTACAGCAGAACAACATTGGGGTGGCGGGAAGACGTCTTCATCGTGCAGGCAGACGGCAGTGGGGGTCCTGTGAACGTCTCCAACCATCCGAATGATGATTACAAGCCCATGTGGAGTGCGGATGGGAGAAGAATTGCGTTTGCCTCACGGGATGCAATTGACAACCTGTGGATGAAATTCGTCTTCCTCCTACAGGAGGATGAGGAGAAAGAGAGAGACTACTGGGAGAGAATGGAAGATGACACGACACAAGAGGTGACTCAGGTGCTCATAGATTTCGATGGCATCGAGGAGAGAATTCACACAGTGGCGAGAGTGCTGGGCGAATACAACCACGTCGCGCAATCCCCTGACGGTAGGCGGTTCGCGATATACTCACACAACAACGAGACGCATGACATCTGGACCGTAGATTGGCTGGGCAAGGAGTTGAAACAGGTAACTACAGGCAACGTACATCCCAAACAGTTTTTCGTTTCAAAAGACAGAGAGAAGGTCTTCTACTTGACGGAGGACGGTGGCACCTATAGAGCGGACATCGCCTCCGCAGAATCCACACCCCTCAGCTTCAGCGTCGAGATCGCCATAGATAGGAACGAAGAGAGAGCAGAGGTGTTCAACGAAGCCTGGTGGGCACTCAAAGATGGGTTCTATGATAGCGACTTCCATGGAGTCGACTGGGACGCGATGCCTGACAAGTATAGAGATTTCGCCCTCAACATGCGGGCAGAACGGGATTTTCACAGTGTGATTTCAATGATGATTGGAGAACTGAATGCCTCACACCTCGGTATATGGAAGTCACACGAGGGAGGCGAGACGA
>Ga0111225_1034_pt1 | contig 13635 bp, 12 predicted proteins | sample DeeMarSWOR152_54_FD_80389 | JGI IMG/M metagenome (GOLD analysis project Ga0111225, IMG submission 80389) | candidate division TA06 bacterium DG_26
AACTCTTCTGGATAGGTTTGAAGCCTAATACATCAGCATAGAATTTGAATGACTCATCAATATCTCGAACTGCAAGCGTAATGTGATTAATACCTCTAATCATTTTGTTTCTCCTTAGTTAGCGATATAAACCACGCAACCATTGATTATAGGGGTTCCGTATAATAGGTATCTCACCAAGAACCCATACTCGGGTCGATAGTGATGCCTAAAGTGCATCATCCGTGAGCAACGGTCATAGTGCCGAGTTCCAGCTCCTCAGCTCCATACTACGTCCTACAAGTATAACACACAATTTCACATTAGAGAAGTCCTCTAGCGTCAAAGAACCGTGGAGGTTGAGGATATTGAGAGGTTGTCCGATTTCGTTTCTCCATGTTTGAGTGAGAAGAAGGACAGTCTAGTCAGAAACGGGTGATCGGGGTCGAACCTTCATTTCTCGATTATCAATCCTCCAAAGATGAGCTTTGAAAGCGTGACCCCGATGACTTCTCCTTGCCTGTTGACAGAGACCTCCTCGAATCTTAGTATTGAATTAGTCAACGAAAAAGGTGGAGTTCTCCCTGGAGGGTGCACGAGGCTCGGAGCCATGTGGTTCATCTTTTATTGCTATTCCTTCATAGACCATGGTCCTGGGGGCAATGGGAAGCGTTTCGGGCCGTGACGTCTGGTGGGGAGAAGTGCGAAGCTGAGGAGCGGACCGATTATATGGGAACAGCCGGAGTAGACTGACAGACATGAGCACAAAAGCCCTGATAGCACTTTCTGTGACTGCTGCACTTTTCGTGGCCCACGCGGTAGGCCTGAATTTCACCCAGGATGACGCCTTCATCTCTTTCAGGTACGTGAAAAACTACCTCAACAGTCAGGGTTTGGTCTTCAATGCCGGCGAGAGGGTCGAGGGATACACCAGTTTCTTCTGGATTATTCTTCTTACCCTTCTGTCGAGAGTCGGGCTGGATATGGTACTTAGTTCGAAGATAATGGGAGTCATGTCGGGATGCATCACCTTGTTTCTGCTGTACGCAATCGCCTCCGTATTTCTGAGGAAGAGAAGGAGGTTTGAGTCTGTCACACCTTTCAACGGCTCCGTTGTCGGTACCCAAGGTGATGGAGCACGAAGAAGTCATCTATTTTACCTTCTCGCGCCGTCATTCCTTCTCGCGTGTAATAGTGCTTTCGCGTATTGGAGCATCAGTGGACTGGAAACCGCGTTCTTTGCGATGCTGGTGGTGCTCTCCGTCTATCTCTATTTCGTCAGGTCACGACTGATGATTGTTTCTTGTGCGCTCAGTATACTCACTCGCCCCGAGGGCGTATTGGTGTGTGCTATCCTGATTGCTCACAAGCTATGGATTAGGAGAGATAGTCTGAGAGAGTGTGTACTCTATGGAACCGCGATTGGCGTTCTTCTGGCACCTTTTTTGGTTTTCAGATTGCTCTACTATGGTGACATCCTGCCGAATTCTTTCTATGCGAAGACCGGGTTGTCCCTGGAATATGTGAGAGCGGGTCTTGCCTATTTCTGGCTGTTCGCCAAACACTACGGTCTGTGGGGCTTTCTCTACTGCCTGCCGATCCTGCTCTACAAGAACCTTGGCACAAGAGGTAAACTGATTGCGCTCGTGATATACATCTATACTGGGTACATCCTGGTGATCGGTGGAGACGTTTTGAAAGCGCATAGGTTTTTCTTGCCGGTTATTCCCCTTGTGTACCTTCTCTTTGTGTTCCTTCTCCTGAGGGTACATTTGGTGTGGAAGCACAAGTCTTCGAGCTGGCTGATTTCGATCGGTGGAGTGGCGGCGTTTGCGCTGCTTACCTTTGTGGGTCCCCTCAGCTGGATGCTGAACGTGCGGCGACAGGAAATAGGGTTAGTCCATAAGATGTTCGGGTATGGGGAACGGTTGAGGCAATGCCTCGGAACAGATTACACGTTGGCGGTGAGCACCATAGGAGCTATCTCCTACTCGACTGATGTGCGGGTCATCGACATGCTTGGCCTGACTGACTCGTATATCGCGAAGCATCCTGAAAATGTCCAGGGCATTACTTCCAGTTGGAAGGAACGGAATTTCAACATCTCTTATCTACTCTCGCGAGAACCAGATGTGATCATGTTCTCTACGGGAGTGAGACCAAGCGCACCTGCGGAAAAGGCTCTCTTTCTCTCCTCTCAATTCAGGGACAACTACTACCTGTACTACTTCCCTGAGGGATTGTTGAGTCGAGCGGTGTACAGAAGGAAGGGAGCATACGTGGAGACGAACGAGATCTTCCCGGATGCCAGATTCGTCGAGCTATACATCGACGCGCTGCATTCGGCGTACAGAAGGTCCGACTGGGCGAACTGCCTTGAGAAATTGAAAGAGACTCTCAACGTGTGTCCTGAGGACTTCGCGAGGATATACGAGCTTATGGGCAGATGCTACTACATGATGGGCGATTTGGAAGAGAGCAAGAGGTTTGCACAAAAGGCCATCCAGATGGACGACTACTCCATTCTCGCACATAGCTTGCTCCATACGATTTGTCTTCAGGAAGGAGACACCGCGACTGCCAGGCGAGAGAAGGAGAAAGTGCTACTCTACAACCCCGAACTGGTGGTTGGGGTCAAACCTTGAAATAACACTTAACTGTCTTCTCCATTTCGTGGAAAGAAGGAGTATGGATTGATTTTCTGGCCCCTTTTTTCGGGGCAGAGGAAATGAAGTCGCCCCGGTTCACAGCCAGTACTTTCTGTCCAGGGCTCTGTACTGGATGGCTTCCGAGAGGTGATGGGGGAGAATGTTTTCCTCATCCTCCAGATCTGCAATCGTCCTCGCTACTTTCAGGATACGGTCATACGCACGGGCAGAGAGACCGAATTTGGTTATCGCGGACTTGAGGAGTTCCTCTGAATCGGGCTCAATTCGGCAGTACTTCCTTATGTCTTTTGAGCCCATGTGGGCGTTACAGAAAAGTCTCTTTGAGCCCTTGAACCTCTGAGACTGATGCTCCCTTGCTCTGTTCACCCTGGCCTGAATCACAGCTGACGATTCTCCGGGTTCCTTAGCGGAGAGCTCCTGGTATTTGAGGGCAGGCACCTCAATGTGAATATCAATCCTATCGAGCAGGGGGCCTGAGATCTTAGACACGTACCTCTGTATCATCCCGGGAGTACAGGTACACTCGTGATTGGGATCTGTGTAGTATCCACACGGACATGGATTCATTGCTGCAGCAAGCATGAACCTACCGGGGTAGGTAATCGATATCGCAGCTCTGCCTATGGTCACGAACCCATCTTCAAGTGGTTGCCTGAGCACTTCCAGTACGTTTCGATTGAACTCCGGCAGCTCGTCGAGGAAGAGGACTCCGTTGTGCGCAAGACTGACCTCACCCGGCCTGGGATGATGCCCTCCGCCTATCAATCCTGCATCTGATATGGTGTGGTGAGGAGAACGGAAAGGCCTTGTCGCCACGAGGGCCTTCTCGGGCTGCATAAAACCCGCTACGGAATGAATCTTCGTGGTCTCGAGAGCTTCCTCCAGTTCCATCCTTGGAAGAATCGTGGGTAGTCTCCGAGCAAGCATAGTCTTTCCCGCTCCCGGAGGTCCTACCATGATTATGTTATGTCCACCTGCAGCAGCAATCTCCAGTGCCCGTTTCGCATGATCCTGACCTTTCACATCAGAGAAGTCGACAGAGTACTGAGATGCTTCAGAGAACACCTGTTCGACGTCAACGGTATGCGGCTTGATTTCCAGATCCCCATTGAGAAACTTCACCGCATCGACAAGATTCTGGACAGGAAATACGTCGACTTCCCCGACAATCGCCGCTTCTTTCGCGTTTGCGACCGGAACTAACACACCCGCCAGTTGCGACTCCTTGCAACAGATAGACGTGGGCAGTGCGCCTCTGATTGGCTTGACAGTTCCGTCAAGAGAGAGTTCTCCGAGTATGAGAAGCTGCTTGAGACGTGCGTGCTTCACCTGCCCTAATGCTGCCAGAATGCCCAGTGCTATCGGAACATCAAAGGCAGCACCTTCTTTCTTTATGTCAGCGGGCGCGAGATTCACGGTGATCTTCTTCGCAGGGAATGCAAAGCCGGAATTCTTGATCGCTGCCTGAACTCTCTCCCTTGACTCTCGTACCGCGCCGTCGGGAAGTCCTACTGTAGTGAAGGCAGGCAGAGCGGAGGCAAGATCTACTTCAACCTCGACTACATATGCATTAATGCCCAGTACCGCACTGGACAAGACCTTCGCTAACATACATCCTGCTATGGCTCCTCAATTCTCTCCAGATCCTCGGCTTTCTCGAAGTCTGCCTTGGCGAGATCTCGCAGGTTCTTCTCCTCTTCTATTTTCCCCTGAGCTTTCATCAAGTCGGCCTTCTTTGCATAGACGTTCCCACGATTCACATATGCATCGGGACGGTCGGGCTGCAATCTGATAACTTCAGAGAATGCTTGGATCGCATCATCGTATTTTCCAATTCTGAAGTGGGAGACGCCGAGCTGAAACCATCCCCTGATGTCTGAGGGGTGGGTCTCGATCATCTTGTCCAGGTACGAGAGAGCTTCATCATACTTCTGCTGACGCTGCAGGGCAAGTACGAGATAGAAATAGGTATCTGGATTGCTCCGAACATACGTTAAGGCACTTCTCAACGCCGTCTCTGCTTCCTCTACTTTTTGTGTGTTCAGATGGATCAATCCGATCGTGGTGAGAATCTCACCAAGCCTCTCGTTCCTCTCCTGCACCTCATCGAGAAGTGCGAGGGCTCGATCAGGATTGTCTACCTGCAGCTCAGAGGCAAGGATTTCTCTCTTTCCAGATTCGTCTTCAGCAGAGAGCCGGTCGAGATAGACTTCTCTCTCTGCAGGGGCAAAGGTGCCGGGAGCAAGATTGAAGAACTCATCCGTATAGCGTTTCACCTGAGGCGTCACGAATTTCTCGGCCTTGTTCATGTATTCCAGTGCTTGTTCGTACTCTCCTCGGTTCGTGTGGTAGAACCCAATATTGAAGTACGCCTCAGCGTTGGTGGAGTCTTGCTCGATGGCTTTTGCATAGCTTTCCAGCATCATCTCCTCATCTCCGAGCATGAGAAAAGAGAAACCAAGATTGTTATATGCCTCGGGCTTGGATGGGTCTATTTTCGTCGCCCTCACGAAGAACCTGTTCGCCTGTGCGTAGTCTTCTTGCTTCGTAAATTGGATTCCCGCATTGTAGTACGCCGTCCAGAAGACACCCGGTTCTTTCTCTATCTCGCCCCAGACGAGTACTGAATCGAGCTTCAGTGCGTTATCCACTTCTGCAGTCGCATCCAGCCATCGAGATGCATGTATGTAGGCTTGGCCAAGAAGGAAATGTGCTATCGGGTTCCCGGGTTCCTTCGCCACTGCTTCCTCACCATGTTCTATCGCAGCGTCTATCCTTCCGTACTTCAGATCAACCTTTAACTGCTCGATGACAGGACTTGCACAACCAATCACAACGACCAGAAGAACAACATACACACGTCTCATTTTACCTCCCTTGTTGGCGCCCCTTCAGCGACTTCCAACTGAGAAGAGCCTTCTTTGCTGCTTCTTTCTCTGCTTCTTTTCTGCTTCGACCTTCACCAATTCCAAACCCTCTCCCATTTACCTTCACCTCAACGCGGAATCGTTTCGCATGCTGCGGCCCGTCGGCCTTGAGAAGTCTGTAGTTTGGGTAGCACCTGAACGTCTTGATGACTTTCTCCTGGAGCTCGCTCTTGAAATCCCGTTCGAACTTAATGTTGCTCACCTCTCTCAGCAGAGTAAATCTCACAAATCTCTGGGCCATTTTCATGCCACGATCCAGGTAGATCGCTCCGATCAATGCCTCATACGCATCGGCCAGGATGGATAGTTGAGGAGCTTCCCCGGGCTTCTTGAGAGAGTCGCCCAGGGTGAGCAGATCATCAAGATGAGCGCGGAGAGCCACCTGTGCGAGCGTGTTCTTGTTCACAAACCGGGCTCTCAATTTGGTGAGCTCACCCTCATCGAGAGATGGAGCCCTTCTGTAGAGATGACGGCTCACTACAAGCTGCAATACTGAATCTCCAAGAAACTCCAGACGTTCATTGGAAATACCCAATCCGGCAGATGAGTGGGTCAGTGCAATCTTGATGAGTTCTCTGTTTTTGAACCTGATCCCGAATCTCTCTTCAAGAACGTCTATGTTTTGCGGTCCCACTTCCTCACTGCTAATACTGCGTTATGACCACCAAATCCGAAGGAATTGGTGATAGCCACCTGTATGTCCTTCTTTCTTGATACATTCGGTACGTAGTCGAGATCACAATCCGGGTCAGGATATTCGTAGTTGATGGTGGGGTGGATCAGACCATGGGTGAGAGATAGGATAGTGGTGATGAATTCGACGGCCCCGGCAGCACCTAAGAGGTGCCCGATCATCGATTTTGTGGAAGAGATGGGGACTTTGTACGCATAATCGCCGAATACTCGCTTGATTGCTTGAGTTTCATACTTGTCGTTGAGAGGAGTGGAGGTGCCGTGGGCGTTCACGTAGTCTACCTCTTCTGGCTTGAGTCCCGCGTCCTCAAGACAAAGACTCATGGCATGTGCGGCTCCCTTGCCCTCTGGGGCTGGGGCAGTGATGTGAAATGCATCACCTGTGGCTCCGTATCCTACCAGCTCTGCATATATCCTGGCTCCTCGCGACAGGGCATGATTGAGTTCTTCGATTACGCATATGCCAGCTCCCTCAGCCATAATGAATCCGTCTCGCTCCTTGTCAAAAGGTCTGGAGGCCTTCTCAGGCTGATCGTTCCTTGCAGAGAGCGCTTTCATGGCTGAAAAACCTGCAAGTGCAAGAGGTGTAATAGGAGCCTCTGTACCTCCCGCAATGATCATGTCGTTGGAACCATATTGAATGCTCCTGAAGCCTTCTCCTATCGCGTGCGCTCCCGATGCACAGGCTGAGACTGTGCAGTAGTTTGTGCCTTTCGCTCCAACCTTAATGGAAATGAAACCGGACGCCATATCTGAAATCATCATGGGTACGAAGAACGGGCTCACCCTGTGCGGTCCATCCTGAAGCAATCTCTTGTGTGAAGTCTCTAAGGTCTCGATTCCTCCAATACCAGAGCCAACGATCACTCCCATGCGACATAGGTCGACATTCTGAAGGTCCATCTGAGCATCCTCCAGAGCCTCTTTTGCAGCCACCCAGCCGTATTGCACGAATCTATCCATCTTCCGCAGCTCTTTCGGTTCAATGTAGTTGGTGGCGTCGAAATCCTTGAGTTCTCCCGCCGTGGTCACCGGAAATCCCGTGGTGTCGAACCTTGTGATTTCAGTGATCCCACCCTTCCCTTGCACGATTGAATCCCAGAATTCGTCCTTATTGAGCCCAATGGGAGTGACAGTCCCTACTCCGGTGATCGCTACTCGTCTCTTCTCCATCAGCTTCCTTGTTCGCTCATCTTCTTTTCTATGTATTCAATGGCCTTGCCCACAGTAGTCAGTTTTTCCGCCTCTTCATCCGGTACCTCCACCGAGAACTTCTCCTCGAGGGCCATGATGAGTTCCACAGTATCAAGGGAATCTGCCCCCAGATCATCAATGAAACGTGCTTCGTGAGTAACTTCCTCGGGTTTGACACCCAATTTCTCAACTATGACCTTCTTCACATCTTCTCCAACCGACATGTGCACCTCCTGTTTCTCCGAGTTCTAAATGGCTAACCCTCCATCCACCCTTATCACCTGTCCGGTCACGTACCTGGCCTCAGCCGATGCAAGGAAGAGGGCCGCATTCGCGACGTCATCCGGACTCCCCAACTTCCTCATTGGGATGTGTTCCAGGAACTTCGCCCGTATACTTTCCTTGAGGCCCTGGGTCATCCTCGTCTCGATGAACCCAGGTGCGATCGCGTTCACGGTGATGCCTTTCTGGGCTAACTCTTTTGCAAGGCTTTTCGTGAATCCTATCAGTCCTGCCTTGGAGGCCGCGTAGTTGCACTGGCCTGCATTGCCAGCAATCCCAACGACTGAAGATATGTTGATCACCCTCCCGTACTCCTTTCTCACCATTTCCCTCACAACGGCCTTCGCCATGTTGAAAGCTCCTTTGAGATTGACTGCGAGCACCCGGTCCCAGTCCTCTTCCTTCATTCTGAGCAGCAAGGTGTCCCGGGTCACTCCTGCATTGTTCACGAGTATGTCGAGTTGCCCGAAATGGCCTATCACATTGGACACCGCTTCACAGACCGCATGGAAATCAGAGACATCCACCCTGGAGAAGAGAATTCGGCTTCCAAGCCTTTCGAGCTCTCTCCAGCTTCCAGTCTCCTCCATGTCAAAGATCGCGACATCCGAACCCTCTTCAGCGAACCTGCGAGCGATCGACTGACCGATTCCTCGTTCTCCCCCTGTGACGAGGGATACTCTGCCCTTCAGCCTCATTTGGCTCACCTTTTTAAATAATCGAAGGAAATATGTCAAGGAGAGGAAAGAGGAGGGGGAATCGCATGGAATCGCGCCTCTGGCCCTTGTCGCCAGCTGTCCGGATGGCACTAGCAGATGAGACGGGTGCTGAACCCCGGGTGAAGACAGTGTTCGGATGCACGAGCTCACATTGATTCCTCTCTCCGGTGTCGGGCGGAAGGACCTTCGGAGGAAAAGGTCACAGGCGACATTCTCTTGCACCAATCTGGGCTTTCATGTAAGATACCGCTGAGCAGTGGAATACGAAAGGGGTATGCCATGAGGCCAACGGTGAGGTTCTTGAGCGACGAACTGATAGAGAGAATTGTCTTGGAGGCGAGAGAGGTACTCTGCACGCTGGGAGTCGAAATCCACAATGAGAATATTCTCTCCATGCTCCACGACCATGGTGCACGAGTCGATACGGCGAAGTACCTTGCCGTTCTGACGGACGAGATCATAGACCGTTCCCTGAAGACAGTTCCGGAATCGTTCAGGTTGTATGATGTGTGTGGTCGTGAGACTCACCACTTCTCCGGGTATAACGTGTACTTCACCCCAGGCTCCGCGGCACTTCACATTCTGGACTACGAAACGAGAGAGATCCGCAGACCTACCACCTCGGACTACGTCGCGTATGCAAAGGTAGTCAGTCAGTTGAACAACGTCGCTTCGCAGAGTACTGCCCTCATACCTGCTGATGTTCATGAGAAGATCTCCGACAGCTACCGCCTGTACTTGAGCCTTCTCTATTGTGAAAAACCTGTGGTTACAGGGGCGTTTACCATCGAGGCATTCGCTATCATGAAAGATCTGCAGCTTGCCATTCGCGGTACAGAGAAAGAACTGGCGGCGAAGCCACTCACGATATTCTCGTGTTGTCCCACTTCCCCACTGAAGTGGAGCGATGTGACCTCGCAGAATGTCAGCGATTGCGCGGATTACTCGATTCCAGTGGAATTCATTGCGATGCCACTGTCGGGTTTTGTGGCACCCGTCACCCTCGTGGGCACACTCGTGCAGCATACCGCGGAAACACTGAGCGGTGTGGTGATAAGTCAGTTACGAAATCCCGGCGCACCTGTGCTCTATGGCGGTTCACCCGCAGTGTTTGATGTGCGTTACGAGACTACGCCGATGGGTGCGGTGGAAACAGAGATGATAGACTGTGCGTACAACGAAATCGGGAAACATCTTCACATACCGACACAGGCGTACATCTCGCTCAGTGACGCAAAGCAGCTCGACGCACAGGCCGGGTTGGAATCTTCGATGGGGGCGGTTCTGGCCGCGCTGTCCGGAATAAACAATATATCAGGACCGGGCATGCTGGATTTCGAAAGCTGTCTTAGTCTCGAGAAGCTTGTGCTTGACAATGACATCTGTGGGATGGCTCTCCGTCTTCTCCGCGGTATCGAACCGAAGGAGGACTTCCCCTCGGTTCCGAGGTTCGAGGAACTCCTGAGGGAGAGACATCTACTCATATCTGAGCACACACGTCGGTACCTGAGAGAGGAATTCTATTTCCCAGGGCCTGCGATCGATCGAGCGAACAGGACAAGATGGCAACAAGAAGGGAGTTCCACGCTTGTGGAGAGGGCGCACAGTGAGGTCGAAAGGCTGAGGCAACGCTATGTCCCCTCACGAGTTCCCGAGAAGGTGAAAGATGAACTGAGAAAGCGGATGGAGGATGAAGCTCGCAGGTACGGAATGGACAGGCTGCCGGAGACGGTTACATGAAGAAGACTATCCGAATGAAAGCCGACGACGTGAAACCTGAGAGGAACTGCTTCTTGAATGGTCTTGGGATCGTACCCGGGCGAAAGCGGTCAGAACGAACTGAAGCCATACTCGACCGCGCAATGCAACTTTTCCTTGCGTCATGCCATCCCATTGGTATGATTTCGGAGGTGTCGATTCCGGAATTCGAGGTCCTCTACCACGGTGAAGGACTAAACGAAGAGGAGACGCCGCTTGACTTGATATTCAGGAAGGCAGATACTCTGGCCATCTTTGCAGCGACGTTGGGCAGTGAGGTGAGTGAGAGGATAGACGAACTCTTCAAATCGTTCGAATTTGCACTGGGAAGTATGCTGGATTCAGTTGCTTCTGAGGGTACTGAGCGGGCAGTGGACCGTCTTGAAGAGGAGTTCTTCGATTGGCTTGTGCGGAAGGGGAGAGTCGGACATTCAGCGGGGATATTGAGATATAGTCCTGGATACTGCGGCTGGCACATGAGTGGTCAGAGAAAACTCTTCGAGTTTCTCCATCCGGAGGAGATCGGGATCACTCTTCTTGAAAGCTTCATCATGGTGCCGTTGAAATCGATCACGGGAGTGATGGTGGTCGGCAGGAAGGAAATTCACCAGTTTGAGGACTCTTATCCATTCTGCAAAGAATGTAGAACGCACTCTTGCCGCGACAGGATAAGAAAACTGATGGGTGTATCCGCAGTGCAAAACCCGGAAGGTGGGATATGATGGACATACTGGCAGACATTTCGCAGCATCTTGCGCAGGGCGACCATGAAAGGGTATCACAGCTTACGAAGAAGGCTCTGGAGCAACACACGTCACCAGAGGAAATACTGAACAAAGCGCTTATCGAAGGGATGAACGTAGTGGGAACGCGGTACAGAAATCATGAGATCTTCCTTCCAGATGTACTACTCGCTGCAAAGGCAATGTACGCAGGAATGGATGTGCTGAGACCCCTCTTTCTGAAGGGAGGAATACCAACAAGTGGAAAGGTAGTGCTGGGAACTGTCCAAGGTGATCTCCATGATATCGGGAAAAATCTGGTGGGGATCATGCTGAAGGGTGCAGGCTTTGAGGTTATCGATCTTGGCTCCAACGTTGCTCCGGAGAAGTTCATAGGTGTGGCGAAGCAGGAAGACGCGGGAGTCATTGGCATGTCAGCGCTTCTGACGACGACGATGCCTGTCATGGGCAGGGTTGTGGAGCTCCTGAAGCGAGAAGGCCTTACCCACAGAATCAAGACCATTATCGGGGGAGCTCCTGTGTCAGAGAAGTTTGCAGCGGAAATAGGGGCAGACGCATATGGATACGATAGCGCTCACGCCATAGAATGCATCAAAGAACTGATGAACGAGGTCTGACATGGAAAATCTGCTTGAACGCCTTCAAAAAGGAGATATATTGGTCGGTGACGGAGCCATGGGAACGATACTTATCGAACGAGGCCTCAGACCGGGGGAAGCACCGGAATCTCTGAACCTGACACGTCCGGAGGTCGCGGAGGAAGTGAGCAGACTGTATCTTGAGGCGGGTGCACAGATAGTCCAGACAAACACTTTTGGCGGTTCACCTTTGAAACTCTCCTTCTATTCGTTGGAAGATAGAACAGAGGAGATAAACAGAAATGCTGTGCTCGCTGCGAGAAGCGCTGTAGACGATCGGGCCTACATTTCGGCTTCTTGCGGACCGAGTGGAAGGCTTCTCAAGCCGTATGGAGATACTGAGCCTGATGACTTATACCGTAGTTTCAGAAGACAGATGCGAGTACTCATCGACGCGGGAGTTGACATGGTGTGCGTGGAGACGATGACGGATCTCACTGAAGCGACTCTTGCCGTCAAGGCTGCCAAAGATGTCTCGAGCTCGATTCCGGTTGCTGCCACTATGACGTTTGAGGCAACGCCGAGAGGTTTCTACACGGTGATGGGCGTGAGTGTCGCTGAAGCTGCGGAAGGGCTTGAGTGTGCCGGTGCTGATATCATAGGTTCGAACTGCGGGAATGGGATAGAGAATATGATAAGGATTGCGAGAGAGCTGAAGGAGCAGACTGAGTCTCTACTCATGATTCAATCGAACGCGGGCATTCCTCAGTTCCTGGGAAACAGACCTGTCTATCCTGAAACGCCAGAGTTCATGGCGGAGAGAGCGAAAGAACTTGTCTCGATAGGCGTGTCGATCATTGGAGGATGCTGCGGTACGACGCCTGCGCACATACGGGAGATCAGGCAGGCTGTCGATTCCGTGAGGCAGAAGAGCGACAACTGACAGAGTATGCAGCCTTCTCTTTTCGGCAGAGATGTCTCACCCCGGTCGCTACGGAAGAGATCGCGACGTGGGCGGACCGGGAGATGAGGAGACACCAAAGACAAGGCAGAGGATTGGAGGGAGAGATGAGGAAGAATATCATACTGGCTTGTTGCACCGTGGTCGTGGCTGCGATTGCCGTGTCCGGTTGCGCCTACAAGACCGCGCAACCTCGAACAATGAGAGGCGACCAACCTGTCAGATTTGCGGTGATCGGAGATCGCACGGGTGGCCATGAGCCGGGGATCTACGGGCAGATCGTGAATGAGGTTGAGAGGATGAAGCCTGATTTCGTGTTGACCGTCGGAGACATGATTGAAGGATACACCGACGATACAGTCGCGGTGAAGCAGGAGTGGGATGAGTATAGAGGACTTCTTCAGCCACTCACTGTGCCTGTGTATTTCACGTCAGGAAATTATGACATATGGGACTCCACTTCTCTTGGCTTGTACCAACGTATCATCGGGAATGCGTATTATTCGGTCGACCTGGAAGGTATTCACTTCGTCTTTCTCGATAACAGCCGCTACTACACAGTGGATGCATTTCCAGGCGAGCAGATCGAATGGCTTGTCGCAGATCTCGAGAGGAATATGGGTGCTCGGTATACATTCGTGTTCTTTCACATTCCTTACTGGATTGAGACGATAGCCGAAGACGAGGCAGATACGCTGCACAGTCTCTTTGTGAAATACGGTGTGGATGCGGTATTCACGGGTCACTACCACTCCTATTTCAGTGGAGAATTCGACGGAATCATCTATACAGGTGTGGGGAGCTCTGGTGGGGCATGTTCTCCAGGGCCAACAGGACTGCAATACCACTTTGTGTGGGTTACGGTGGATAGCGATGGAATCTGGATTACCTTGAGAAGGTGCCGGTGGCTGAGGATCTCACCGTTCCTGAGAGAGAGATGACGGTCACGGTGAGGAATCTCAACGCAGATATTATTCTGGAAGATACGCTTCGGTGGGAACTGGGAGAAGGATGGACAATCGTACCCGAGCACATGCCCGTTGAGATCGCACCATTGGGCAGCTATACTGCGAACTTCACCGTGAAGAACACAGGCATAGTGTATCCGGTACCTACCCTGTCTCTCCGCTAT
>Ga0111225_1036_pt1 | contig 13124 bp, 13 predicted proteins | sample DeeMarSWOR152_54_FD_80389 | JGI IMG/M metagenome (GOLD analysis project Ga0111225, IMG submission 80389) | candidate division TA06 bacterium DG_26
GAGACTCTCGGTGCCACCAACGTCATCTTCACCGACAAGACCGGGACACTCACAGAAAATCTCATGACCGTCACACACTTCTCCCTCGACTGTGGGGATGTGCGTGTTGAAGCGATGGCCCGAAATCACCATTTCTTCACCATCGACGGCACGCCGCGTGACCCCCTCGAATGCAAACCTCTTCGAGAAGCTCTCGAAGTCGGTGTGCTCTGCAATAATGCGAGTCTCCCCCACACAGAAGTAGAGTCCACCAAGGCCACCGGCGATCCACTCGAAGTGGCTCTACTTTCAGCGGCTGCGAAGGCGGGAATTCACCGTGAGACTTTCATCGAATCAACACCGGAAGTGCGCGAAGAGGCCTTCGATTCCGATGCTAAGATGATGGCTACGTTCCACCGCAGTGGAAACGACTACCGCGTTGCCGTGAAGGGTGCTCCGGAGAGCGTGCTCGAGGTCAGTTCCAGAATCCTCGGAGAAAGGGGCGAAAAGGAACTCGGCGAGGAGGAACGTGAACGCTGGAAGCAACAGAACGAGCTGCTCGCCTCTCAAGGACTTCGTGTATTGGCACTGGCAACCAGGAAGACAGATCGACCAGAGGAGAGCCCATACAGGGATCTGACATTTCTGGGACTGGTGGGACTTGCTGATCCACCCCGCAAAGATGTCGAAGCGGCTGTTACCTCCTGTCGGAATGGTGGAATACGAGTGATCATGGCAACGGGTGACCAGCCTGTGACCGCCAGAAATGTCGCGTTGGCGGTGGGCTTGCTTGATAAGGATGAACCCAGGGTAATCCACGGCAAGGATCTGGAGCAGGCAGAGGGTCTCTCTGAGACCAGTCGTCTCCGCCTCCTGCGGGCCACCGTGTTTGCACGTGTGAGTCCAAAACAGAAACTGGATCTCATCACTATCCATCAGAAGGCGGGTTCGATCGTCGCTATGACCGGAGACGGTGTGAATGACGCACCCGCTCTCAAGAAGGCTGACATCGGTATCGCAATGGGACAGAGGGGAACTCAGGTGGCCAGAGAGGCCGCCGACATGGTCTTGAAGGACGACGCGTTTTCTACAATCGTTGAAGCGATCCGACAGGGTAGGATTATCTTCGATAACATCAGGAAATTCGTGCTCTACTTGATCTCCTGCAACATCAGTGAGGTTATGATCATTTCTCTCGCCGCCGCAGTCAATGCTCCGCTGCCAATTCTGCCTCTTCAGATACTCTTTCTCAATTTCGTCACCGACGTATTCCCTGCCCTCGCCCTTGGTCTCGGCGAGGGTGATCAAGGTATTATGAGCCGCTTACCACGAGATCCTGGTGAGCCAATCCTTTCCCGAGTCCATTGGCTTGCGGCTGCTGGATATGGCTTGTTGATCACAATTTCAGTACTGTCAGCGTTTGCGGTTGCCTTCAGACTCCTCGACATGGAACCGAATCAGGCCGTCACGATCTCGTTCCTGACCCTCGCATTCGCTCAGCTCTGGCATGTCTTCAACATGCGCGAGAGGGGTTCGTCTTTCTTCCGGAATGACGTCCTGCGTAACCCCTTCGTATGGGGAGCCCTGGTTCTGTGCACCGGATTCTTGGTAGCGGCGGTCTATGTACCGGGACTCTCCACCGTGCTGAAAGTCGTTCATCCTGGCAGAAATGGCTGGATACTTGTGCTCACCATGAGCGCCATCCCGTGGGTGTGTGGGCAGATCCTCAAGGAGATCCGTTCTGGAAAGTGACAGATGTTCACCAGAACGGGTCCAGTCCGACTCCAATATGATCGTATGCAATCTGGGATCACGATAGATGAGGATGTTCTCGCCAGCAGCTTTTTCAGATGGGGGGTGTTCTTCACTCCCATGTCCGCCACCGCGTGTACAACTCCATTTCGCTTGACTGGGCCCTCCATTTATACTAAATTTTCGGCGTGGAAACGCTAAGGGAGAAGCGCGAAAATTGGGAGAACACAGTTCTGAAGGAGGCCTTACGAAGAAAAGCTGAAAGGCAGGCAACCTTCGCCACCGACTCCGGCTTCGTGATCAATCGCGTATACTCGCCCGAGGATTCGGAGACCATCGATTACCTTGCAGACCTTGGGTTCCCTGGTGGCTACCCATTCACGAGGGGCATCCATCCTACGATGTACAGGGGGAGAGTCTGGACCATGAGACTTTACTCAGGTTACGCCTCAGCAGAAGAATCCAACCGACGTTACAGATACCTTCTCGAACAGGGCCAGACCGGCCTCTCAGTAGCGTTTGACCTTCCGACGCAGATGGGGTACGATTCTGATCATCCCGTGGCCGAAGGAGAGGTTGGTAAGACCGGGGTGGCGGTTGACTCACTCGCCGACATGGAAGCGCTCCTCCGCGAGATACCGCTTGACAAGGTGAGTACATCTATGACGATTAATGCCACCGCTGCGATCTTACTCGCCATGTACTGTGTGGTTGCTGAGAAACAGGGTGTACCGCTGCACCTTCTCTCTGGAACTGTTCAGAACGACATCCTGAAAGAGTATATCGCGCGGGGCACCTATATCTTTCCTCCAGAACCGTCGATGAGACTCACCACGGACATATTCTCTTTTTGCATGGAGCGTATGCCGAAGTGGAATACGATATCCATCAGTGGATACCACATCAGGGAGGCAGGCGCTACGGCCGTCCAGGAGCTCGCATTCACCCTGGCAAACGCGGTTGCCTACATTCAGGCTGCCATTGAGGCCGGTCTGCAGGTGGATGATTTTGCCCCCAGAGTCTCTTTCTTTTTTAACTCGCACAACAACTTTTTCGAAGAAATCGCGAAGTTCAGGGCTGCGAGAAAGACGTGGGCTCACATCATGAAGCATCGTTTTGGCGCACAGGATCCGAGATCCATGATGTTGAGATTCCATACTCAGACCGCTGGCTCGGCACTTACGGCCCAGCAATCCGACAACAACGTGGTGAGGGTCACCTTGCAGGCATTGGCAGCGGTTCTCGGAGGCACCCAGTCACTTCACACCAATGCGAGAGACGAAGCACTTGGCCTTCCAACCAATCAGTCTGCAAAGCTTGCGCTCAGGACCCAGCAGGTGATCGCCTACGAGAGCGGAGTGACAGATACAGTTGATCCTTTAGGTGGCTCTCATTATGTCGAGTGTTTGACAAGAGCGATCCAGGAGGAAGTCCAGAGATATCTCGACAGAATAGATGCCTGTGGCGGAGCATTGAAGGCCATCTCTTCGAAGTTCTTTCAGCAGGAGATAGAACGATCAGCCTATCGCCACCAACAGCAGGTGGAGAAAAGAGAAAAGCCCATTGTGGGAGTGAACACTTTTGTTGAGGAACAAGAGGTTCTGGCGCGAGATGTGCTGAAAGTCGATCCAAAGATCGCCAGAGCACAGCGTCTCGCACTGAAGAAGCTTCGTAGCACCAGAAGCAATGAAGAGGTGAGTCGGTTACTCGATGCCCTCCGAGATAAGGCGAGTACCGATGAAAATCTGATGCCATGTATTATAGAATGTGTGAAGCGTTACGCGACACTCGGTGAGATCTGTGATGTGTTGCGTGGGGTGTTCGGGGTATACGACACAAGCAGTCCCGCGATGCGCAGATAGAGATCGATCCGCAGATATGGAGATGAAGCTCAGTCACATTGGCATTGCAGTCGAAAGTCTCGAGCAGGCCGTCGAAATCTACGGGGAGACTCTCGGGTTCGAACTCAAAGAATCGGTACAGATGAGTGATGAGGGGATGCGGATTGCCATCATGAACTGCGGTAACACCCAGATCGAACTCATTGAGCCGACGTCGGATGATACACCGGTTGGCAAGTTCCTCAAGAAGAGAGGCAGCGGCCTGCATCATCTCTGTTTCTCGGTGCCCAAACTGGAGCGTGTCCTCAAGGTTCTCGAGGGAAAGGGACTCCGTGCAATCGCCCCTCCCAGTGTCGGGGCGGAGGGGGAAAGAGTAGTCTTCTTCAATCCGAAGGAGACGATGGGAGTACTCATCGAAATCTGCGAAGAAGGCGTGGAATGAATGGAACTTGAAGAAGCCATCCGCGGGCGGCGAAGCATACGGAAGTTCAGGTCAGATCCTGTGCCCAGGAACGTCATCGAAGAGCTTCTCGATCTCGCGATGTGGGCTCCGTCCGGAATGAATCAGCAGAATTGGTATTTTGTGGTGGTGAGAGGCGAGGCGCTCCAAAGGCTGGCAGAGATCTCAAGGCGCGCCTTCGATGAACATACGGAAAGGAGTCTTCTTCAGGTCTTCATGGATAAACCTGAAATAGTGAGGGCTACGAGGAGGTTCTTCTACACTCTCGGGAATGCTCCCGTGGCTTTGCTCGTCTACAGAATTGCCACGGTTGAGGGTGAGCTGACGGACATCCAATCCGTGGCAGCCGCGATACAGAATTTCCTGCTCGCAGCTTATGCGAGAGGCATTGGCGCCTGCTGGATGACGGGACCTACGCACTTTGAGAGTGAGATCAACGAACTGGTGGGTGTAGAAGACATGAGGCTGCAGGCTTTAGTCCCCATGGGTTATCCTGATGCATATCCGTTCATACCAAAGAGGAAGAAGGGAAAAGTGAACTGGATCGGCTTCGAGGAATGAAGGGAGGGCACATGGCCGGTATAGTGGGATACGGAGCATATCTTCCAAAGTTCCGAATCAAGGTGGAGGAGATCGCCCGCCAGTGGGGAGCAGATCCTGAAGCCATAAAAAGGGGATTGCTGCTTGAGGAGAAGACGGTGCCCGCTCCGGACGAGGATACGATCACCATCTCCGTTGAGGCAGGCAGGAATGCACTGAGAAGGGCAGGAATCGAGCCAAGTAAGATAGGAGCGGTGTACGTCGGCTCAGAGTCACATCCATATGCGGTGAAGCCCACCGGGACCGTCGTCGCGGAGGCTTTGGCTATCACTCCGGAGGTACATATTGCCGACTATGAATTCGCCTGTAAGGGTGGTACAGAGGCGATGTTCGTTGCATACTGTGAGGTAGTGGCGGGTGCACTCGAATACGCACTTGCGATTGGGGCTGATACGTCGCAGGGGGCCCCGGGAGACGCGCTCGAGTATTCGGCATCTGCCGGAGGGTCTGCGTTCATTTTCGGCAAGGAGCATGTACTCGCAGAGGTCCTCGAGACCTATTCGTACACAACCGACACTCCTGACTTCTGGAGAAGGGAAGGTGAATTCTACCCACAGCACGGCGGCCGATTTACGGGAGAGCCCGCGTACTTCAAGCACGTCTACAATGCCGGAAAGGCAATTCTGGAGAAGACCGGTCTCACCCCTCGAGAGATCACGTACGCCGTCTTTCATATGCCGAATGGGAAGTTCCCCTTGACTGTCGGAAAAAGGCTGGGATTCAAAACCGAGCAACTGGAAGTCGGCTGGATAGTCCCTCTGATGGGCAACACGTACTCCGGGTCTTCCCCCACAGGCCTCTGCGCGATTCTCGATGTCGCAAAGCCAAACGATCTCATACTGATGGTCTCGTTCGGCTCCGGGGCAGGAAGCGATGCGTTTGTCTACAGACTCACTGATCGGTTGCCTGAGGTTCAGGACAGGGCGCCCAAGGTCAGAGAAATGTTGGAAGGCAAGCGTTACTACGTGAACTACGGTACCTATGCGAAGTTCAGAAATAAGATAAAACTCGTTGAATAGAGACCGCGAGGAGGAACGATGAGAGAAGTAGCGATAATCGGTGCAGGAATCACGAAGTTCGGCGAGATCTGGGACAAGTCTCTCAGGCAGATATTCGTAGAAGCTGCTCTTGGAGCAATTGACGATTCCGGGGTCGACCACATCGACTCCATGTACGTCGGCTCCATGACCCCCGCGCTCTTCGTGGGTCAGGAGCATCTTGGATCGCTCCTCGCCGACTATATCGGTCTCACCGCTGTGCCTGCGACCCGGGTGGAGTCGGCATGTGCCTCGGGTGGAGTTGCACTCCGCCACGCCTACATAGAGGTAGCTTCTGGAATGAGCGATATAGTCCTGGCGGGTGGAGTGGAGAAGATGACAGATGGGGCTGATGCAACGTACGCCCTTGCTTCGGCTTCTGACAGAGAGTACGAAGCATACAATGGGGTAACATTCCCTGGTCTCTATGCGATGATCGCACGGCTTCACATGCACAAGTACGGCACCACTCGCGAGCAGATTGCCATGGTCGCCGTCAAGAATCACAAGAATGGAAGTCTCAATCCGAATGCTCAGTTTCCCCGTGAGATAGCGCTCGACACCGTCCTCAACTCCTCTCCCGTTGCAGAACCGTTGACGCTCATGGATTGTTCTCCCATCTCTGACGGAGCGGCGTGCGTAGTGCTGTGTCCGTTGGACCTGGCAAAGCAATATACGGACACGCCTGTGAAGATCGCGGCGACCGGATTCGCAACAGACACCATTGCGCTCCATCAGAGAAAGGACCCGACTGTTCTGCGGGCGGTTACGTCCGCGGCCAAAGAAGCATATCGCCAGGCAAACATCAATCCATCGCAGATCGATCTCGCCGAGGTACACGACTGCTTCACGATCGCTGAAATCTGCGTGGTAGAGGACTTAGGCTTTGTGGACAAGGGAGCTGGGGGGAAGGCAATCGAGCAAGGTCTGTTCGCTCTCGATGCCAAACTCCCTGTGAACACATCCGGAGGTCTAAAGGCCAAAGGACATCCTGTCGGCGCCACAGGAGTGGCCCAGGCTATAGAGATCTTCGAGCAGTTGAGGGGAAATGCCGGAAAGCGACAGGTGAAGAATGCCAGAGTGGGGCTCATTCAGAACATGGGTGGTTCAGGAGGTTCATCCGTTGTGCATATTCTCACTGTAGTTTAGGGAGGTGTACATGCCATCACCGAGGTACTGGCGAGAGATACCGCAAAGATACAGACTGGAGGCTTCAAAGTGTAAGCAATGCGGGGTGATATCGTTCCCACCGAGAGCGGTCTGTCCAGAATGCAAATCCAGGGATTTTGACCTGCACAAGCTGTCCGAGACCGGGAAGATAGTGACCTACTCGGTGATTCACGTGCCCCCTCGGGAGTTCTCCGGCCACACGCCTTATACGGTCGCGATTATCGAACTCGCGGATGGAGTCAGATTGACCGCACAGGTCGCCGATGCAAGCCCGGATGAAGTCGCGATAGGCAAACCTGTGCGACTCGTCTTCAGGCGCCTATTCGACGAGGGGAAATCCGGAATACGGTGCTACGGATACAAGTGCGTGCTGGAGACTGAGAATGTATAGACTCCCGAGCAGGGTTGATACCGGTAGCCGCGAGTTCAGGGAAAACAAAGCTCACATGGAGGCAGTCGTTAGGGAATACGAGGAGAGATTGGCCGAAGTGAGGCGCGGGGGCCCGCCTGACGCCCACAAGAAACACAAAGCAAGGGGGAAGCTTACCGCAAGAGAAAGACTTGAACGTCTTCTCGACCCAGATACCCCGTTTCTTGAGTTAAGCCCGCTCGCAGCGTACGGTCTCTACAAGGGGGAGGCACCATGCGCAGGGATCATCACCGGCATCGGAGTCGTCTGCGGCAAGGAAGTGATGATCGTCGCGAACGACGCAACGGTGAAAGGCGGAACCTACTTCCCGGAGACTATCAAGAAGCATGTACGGGCGCAGGAGATAGCCATCGAAAACAGGCTCCCCTGCATATACCTCGTGGACTCTGGTGGAATATTCTTACCACTTCAATCCGGCACTTTTCCTGACAAGGAGCACTTCGGCAGGATTTTCTACAACCAGGCGCGCATGTCAGCTCTGGATATTGCACAGATCTCGGTTGTGATGGGGTTCTGCACCGCGGGCGGTGCTTACGTACCGGCCATGAGCGACGAGACGGTAATCGTGAAAGAGCAGGGAACAATCTACATTGGTGGTCCGCCTCTTGTGAAGGCCGCTACCGGAGAAGAAGTGACCACAGAAGAGCTGGGTGGTGCTGACGTGCATTGCAGAATATCCGGAGTGTCCGATCACTATGCCCTGAACGATGAACATGCTATAGAGATAACTCGTAACATCGTTGAGAACATTCCTGCCCCAAAAAAGCAGAGACTCGATGTCACAGAACCTGAGGATCCCTATTATCCACCGGAGGAGCTGTATGGCATAGTACCAAAAGATCTCAAGAAATCATTCGACATGAAAGAAATCATCGCCAGGATCGTCGACGGGAGCTACTTCCACGAATTCAAGGAATTGTACGGTCCCACCCTGGTGTGCGGCTACGCAAGGATAATGGGCTACCCGGTTGGCATACTGGCAAACAACGGGGTCCTCTTTTCCCAGTCCGCGGTAAAGGGAGCACATTTCGTATCGATGTGTGCAGTGAGAAAGATCCCACTTCTCTTTCTCCAGAATATCACAGGCTTCATCGTCGGCAAGCAGTACGAACATGGGGGCATTGCCAAGGATGGAGCAAAGATGGTACATGCAGTGGCGAATGCCGATGTGCCGAAGTTCACGGTCATCATGGGCGGTTCATATGGTGCAGGGAACTATGGTATGTGCGGAAGAGCATATGCACCACGCCTCCTGTGGATGTGGCCAAACGCAAAGATCTGTGTCATGGGAGGCGAGCAGGCCGCAAATGTCCTCCTCACAGTGAAGCTTCAGGCGCTGAAGAAAAAAGGGAAGCGGATGACCAAAGCCGAACAGGAGGAGTTCAAAAAGCCTGTGCTGAAGAAATACGAGGAAGAATCGAGTGCCTACTACTCTACTGCGAGATTATGGGATGACGGAATTCTCACGCCACTGGATACCCGCACTGCACTGGGATTGGGCATTGCTGTGTCCCTGAACGCTCCCATCCCAGACCACAGATTCGGCGTCTTCAGAATGTGACTTGTCGACAAAAAGGAAGTGCGGGCAAACCTTCAAAATTCATTTTTCCAGGATTGATAACTGAAAAATGAAGGTTTGACCCCAGCTTTCGTCTCTGCAATTCGTCCTTCCTCTTGACACGATCCAGGCAAATACTGTATTTTATGTGTGTTTTGACAACCGAAAGGTGAAGCCATAGGTGGCGCTGAGAGAAAACGTGAACATTCAGTGTGTCAGCTACCGTGTAATTTATCGTTGATTGAATCATGCAAGTCAAATACGAAGTCCAGAGTGAAATCTTGAAGGCAATGGCGAATCCGGTCAGGCTCCAGATATTGATGGGTCTATTGGAAGATGAATGCAATGTCTCTCGAATTCAGAAAAATCTTGGTATACCCCAGTCCACAATATCCCAACACCTAAGGATATTGAGAGATAAAGGAATTATCCAGGGGAGAAGAGAAGGAACTAAGATATGCTATCGAGTAATCGACAGGCACGTGAGAGATATCGTAGATATATTGAAGAAGAGATGATTTTTTTGCCAAATGGATTGCATTATTCTAATATACTGATTGAGCAATTGACCGATTCAAGTCTTAACCAACCCACATACTTTGCAAAGGGGGTATTCGCATGGCTAAAGTAGCTATCACCTGTAATGGTGCCCAGCCACCGAACGTTTTCCCACCCTTCATACTTGGTTCTGCGGCTGCGGCAAGCGGGGATGAGGTTGTCATATTTTTCACTCCCGGCGGCGCGCCCGCTATGGTGAAGGGAGTGATTGAGAAGATGGAAGGTAAAGGGCTACCGAATCTTCTCGAATTATTTGAAGGACTGCGCAGCTTAGGCGGTAAGATACTCGTCTGCGAACTGGCACTGGAGGCGAAGGACCTGAAAAAGGATGATTTCAGAGAAGGTGTGGAGATCGTGGGTGCGACATCATTCATGAATGATATCAAAGATGCCCAGATAACTTTTTCGTTTTAGAGCTGTTGACTCGAGCTCTCCATAAAGGAAAGCAAGAGAAAAGTTCAGAGGAGGTAACCCGATGGCTACACATAGTCTTGATGCTTTGGGACTCAAATGTCCTCAACCGGTGCTCAGAGTGGCAATCAAAGCCAAGGAGGTAGCACCGGGTGATATCCTCGAGGTATTAGCAGATTGTCCCTCATTTCCAAAGGACATCGAAGCCTGGTGCAAGAAGACGGGCAAGACGTTACTCTTCTGTAGGGACGAAGGCGGAAAGTTCAACGCCCAGATTCAATTCTAGAGAGAGTCATGTCCGACAAGTTTGAACCAAACATCGTTGGTTTTCTCTGCAACTGGTGTTCTTATGCTGCCGCTGACCTGGCAGGTAGTAGCAAATTAGAGGTACCCGCAACCTTAACCACCATACGAGTGATGTGCTCAAGCCGAATTAACTCCGTTTTGCTACTGTCAGCATACATGCGAGGAGCCGACGGGGTGTTGGTTGCCGGATGCCATCCTGGAGATTGCCATTACCAGACTGGCAATTACTACGCGCGAAGGAGGTTTGCGTTATTGCACAAAATCCTGGCGACCTTCAACCTTGACCCAGAGAGATTCAGGCTCTCATGGATATCGGCTTCAGAAGGTCAGAGATTTTCCCAGGTCACAAGAGAGTTTGCTGAGCACATCCGTAAGTTGGGCCCGAACCCGTTGAAAAGCAGACCTTTCATCGAATAATGGCGAAAAATACGGATGTTTTGGTAATCGGGGCTGGGCTTGCCGGAATGGAGGCAAGTCTGTTGTTGGCGAATGCAGGAAGGAAGGTCTATCTGGTTGAGCGGGAATCATACTTTGGTGGAGCAGTGATCAAGTCCGAAGAGGTATTCCCAAATATGGAGTGCGCCACCTGTATGCTTGCTCCAAAGCAGTCGGAAGTTCTCGAAAGCAAAAATATCGACCTAATGACTCTTAGCGAAATAACAGATGTTCATGGTGAGGCAGGTAGTTTCACAGTGAAGATACTCAAACACGCGAGATATGTGAGTCTCGTCAACTGCATCGGTTGTGGAGAATGTTTTGGTCCATGTCCTGTGAGTATTGACAATGAATTCGAAGAGAGGATGTCAAAACGAAAAGCGATATATCTCCCCTGTGCAGGAGCGCTGCCTAATGCACCAGCTATTGATATGGAATACTGTGTACGCGCAAAGGGGAGAGAGTGCGAGGTCTGTAAAGAGGCTTGCATGTTTGATGCCATCAACTTCGAGGATAAGGATGAAGAGGTGAATATAGAAGTTGGTGCGATCATTGTTGCCACAGGCTTCAGACTGAGTGATGCTAGTCAATTCAGCCAATACGGCTTCGGCAAATTCAAAAATGTCTTCCATGCTTTTGAGTTTGAGCGCCTACGGGCGTCAAACGGACCAACCGAGGGTGCGATTCTAGCCCGGGACGGAAAAGAGCCTCAATCAATCGGGCTTGTCCACTGTGTGGGCCGCGATACCAGAGGATACTGTTCACAGTTCTGTTGTATGTATCTAACTAAGTTTGCCCATTACGCATTCGACAAGTTGCCAGGAGTCAAGGTTTATCAATTCTATCGAGAACTTTCGATTCCAGGAAAGGGAAACCAGAAATTCCATAAGAAGGTGAAAGAAAAAGGAGTCGCATCGATTAGAGTCAAAGAAATAGAAGTTACTCAGAACGGGAGTAGTTCTGGGTTAAAAATTGTTTATCAGAATGAAATGGCAAGGAAAGAATCGATCGATGTTGACATGGTGGTGCTTGCACCTCCCGTTGAACCAGATCCGGAGACGAACAAACTGGCAAAACTGCTCAATGTTGAATTAGATGATTTCGGATTCTTTAAGAGTGCAGGATTTAACCCGGCGGAGACAACACGTCCCGGGATCTTCGTCGCTGGTTGTGCAGAAGGACCGAAATATATGCAGGACGTAGTCGCTCAGGCAGAGGTTGCTGCGGGTATGGCCATCAATTCAGCTGAGGAGTGAAATGGCGAAGATAGGATTGTATCTGTGTGAATGTGGACCCAACATTGCTGAGGTGCTCGACTTGGAGAAAATCAGCAACGAGATAAAAAAGGATGGCAAGGTGGCGGCTATTGAGCGTCACAAACTGCTCTGTTCAGAGGATGGTAAGAAGTTTCTTGCTGAAAGTATAGAAAAGAACGGGTTCGACCGTCTCGTAATCGCAGCCTGCTCGCCAAAACAGCACGAGGCGACCTTCATGGATGTGATGTCAGCCGCAGGACTCAATCCTTATATGTTCCAACTTGTGAATGTCCGTGAACAATGCGCCTGGATGACGCCCGACAAGGAATTGGCCACGTATAAGGCGTTACGGTATATTCGGGCTGCGATAAATCGGGTCAGGTACCATAGGGCAATCGAGCAGAAAGAAATAGAGTGTAATGCTGATGCAATCGTTATTGGAGGCGGTATCACCGGTATGGAGGCTGCCCTGAGGGCAGCACAGAAGGAGAGAAGAGTATACTTGATAGAGCAGACTGAACTTGGAGGAATGCTGAAGTGCCACCGGGTCCTCTTCCCAACCATGGAGTTGGTTGATCAATTATTGAAGGCAAAAGTCGACGCAGTAAGAGGCAATGAGCAGATTGAAGTATTTGAGAACAGTGAAGTGAAAGATGTGCTCGGTTTCTTTGGCAATTTCGTGGCGACGATAGAAACGAAAGAAAAAGAGGAGATCACCTTACATGCTGGAGCAATAATCCTCGCCACAGGTGCAGAACCGTTCAGTCCGGAGCAATTATCCAACTTTGGTTACGGCACACTCGATGATGTGTACATCGCTTCTGAATTCGAAAAGGTGAGCGCAGACAGGATAGCTACAAAATCTGGAGACCCGCCAAAATCGGTGGCAATAGTTCACTGTGTTGGCAGGAAGAACTTAGGTTATTGTTCTGAGTTCTGCTGCGCAAATTCGATGAAGATTGCGAGATACATTAAGGAACGACTCAGTGATGCAAAGGTGGTGCAGTTCTATAAGAATCTCTGCCTCCCTGGCACACAATATGACAAATTCTATAAGGAAACTGCAGAGAAGGGCGTTGAATTCATTAGATTTACTGATATTGAGGTCACACGCGAAGCTGAGCGATTATCGATCAAGTACAGGAAAGAAGATCACACCGAAAACAACCTGCCAGTTGATATGGTTGTCTTGTCAACTGGATTGGTTCCCAACTCAGCGACTGAAAGATTCGCAAAGATGCTCAATATTCCTGTCGATGAATATGGATTTTTCAAGGAGGAACATGTCAAACTCGACCCGGTTTCAACGGTAACCGAGGGCGTTTTCATCG
>Ga0111225_1037_pt1 | contig 12904 bp, 7 predicted proteins | sample DeeMarSWOR152_54_FD_80389 | JGI IMG/M metagenome (GOLD analysis project Ga0111225, IMG submission 80389) | candidate division TA06 bacterium DG_26
GAGAAGCAGTCATATCGTTCTTGTCCCGGGTAGAAGGTCGCCGATGACGCAGTGATCCCCACCCAATACTTCACTCCTTCATCTCTTGCTGCTCTCACGAGAGCACTGACCAGCCCGTGGTCGCCTATTGCCGGGTATTCGATAGGGGCGTAATGTGCCGATGTCCCCTCCAGTCGGACAGACCCAGTTGTGATAATGATATCTCCATTTCTTATCTCGCTCTGGATAGCACCTGTGGTACCCACCCTCAGAAACACTTTCACTCCAAGCCTTGCGAGTTCCTCGACTGCGATGGATGTTGATGGACCGCCTATCCCTGTGGATGTGACGAGCACGGGGGTGCCATCCAGCCGACCGACCCAAGTTCTGTACTCTCTCTTGAACGCGAGCTCCCTGGCCCTTGGATCAAAGGTGGTGGCAATGAGCGGGACACGTCCTGGATCACCCGGTAGGAATGCGCACCGGGCACCACCCACATCCTGTCGCCCAAGATCGAGATGGTAGACTCTCTCCTCAGCCATCCGGCGTCCCCGCGACCTAATGATACCTTCCCTGGCCCCGGTGTCAAGAGAGACTATTAGCAACGCTTGACAAGGATGGGGCGATTTATATAGTGGGGGTAATGGCGGACGTGCTGGATCTTCTCGCCTTCATCGCTGAGAACATGGGAAAGGGCGAGGCTATCGACAGGATCAAAGAGACGCTTCTCCAGAAGGGCTACACCGAGAATGAGATCAACGTCGCCTTCCACTATCTGCTCTTCAGTTCGAGGGCGCATCAGGGGGAGCACGAGAGCCCTGCAAGAACGAGAATTCTCCACCCTGTGGAGCAGACGCTCGTCTCTCCAGAGGCCTACGGACATCTCCTCAAACTGAGAATGCTCAACATCATAGACGATGTCCAGTTAGAAAGAATCATTGAGGAAGCTCTCCTCGTCGCCGAGGATGTCGTGCGGATCGAGGAAGTCAAGAGGGCAGCCTACAAGGTTCTATTTCACCCGAAGGAAGCCGACCATCCGCTACTTCTCCCCGGAAAGGATGAAGGAAACCTCCCCATACACTGACCCAGTGGAAAGACTGGTAGTAGTTGAGTCTCCCAAAAAGGCCACGACAATATCGAGATTTCTTGGGAAGGGATATGTCATACGTGCGACGAAGGGACATGTCCTCGACCTTCCGAAGAGCAACCTCGCGGTCGACATAGACAACGACTTTCAGCCTCAGTACAAAGTGATCAAAGGCAGAGAGTCTATTCTAAAAGAACTTCGGGCCTTGGCCCGCAAGGCTTCCGATGTCTATCTTGCGCCTGACCCGGACAGAGAGGGAGAAGCAATCGCCAGCCACGTCGCGCAGAAGCTGGGAGTCGACGAGAAAAAGTTGCATAGAGTACTCCTCAACGAAATCACGAAAAGAGGAGTAGAAGAGGGATTTGGGAGTCTCCGGAAGATCGACCAGAACAAAGTTGATGCCCAGAAAGCGAGAAGGGTTCTCGACAGGATCGTAGGGTACTACCTTTCGCCTATTCTCTGGAAGACCATAAGCGCCACAGGGAGACTGAGTGCCGGCCGGGTCCAATCGGTTGCATTGAGACTCATCTGTGAGAGAGAGGAGAAGATACAGGCTTTTCAGCCTGAGGAGTACTGGACCATCACAGTCCAGCTCGTCAAGAACTCAGAACGCTTTCATGCGAAATTGGTGCGTATAGGTAAGAAGAAACCGACAATCAGAACAGAAGAAGAGGCACTTCGCATCTGTAGGAACATAAAGACCCAGGAGTTCAAGGTTCTCGACTTCGTCAGGTCGGAAACGAAGAGAAATCCCTCCCCGCCCTTCATTACGAGTACCCTTCAGCAGGAAGCCGTAAACAGACTGGGGTTCTCAGCAGAGCGTACGATGCGAATCGCTCAGCAGCTTTACGAAGGCATCGACTTGCAGGACGAGAGTGTGGGGTTGATTACATATATGAGAACCGATTCGACGCGGGTAGCGGAAGAGGCAAATGGAGAGTTGAGGAAGTATGTCTCTCAGGAATTCGGACCCGACTACCTTGAACCAGAAGTCAGGGTGTTCAAGGCGAGGAAGACGGCTCAGGAAGCTCACGAGGCCATCCGTCCTACGTCGGTCTACCGCCTGCCTGACGACATCAAGCGCCAGCTTACCGTTGAACAGTTCTCCCTTTACGATCTCATCTGGAGAAGATTTGTGGCAACGCAGATGAGGCCCATAGTATATGCTCAGATCCGCGCGGACATAGGAGCGGGAGAATATCTCTTCAGAGCTGTCGGTTCCCGAATCAAAATGGATGGATTCTTAAGGGTCTATCCGCTCAAGCGTAAGAAGGATGAGGAGTTGCCGGAACTGCTTCCTGGCGAACGGGTCGAGCTGGATTCAGTCACACCAGAGCAGCACTTCACAGAGCCCCCATCAAGGTACACAGAAGCGACATTGATAAAGGAATTGGAAACCCTTGGCATCGGAAGACCAAGTACATACGCGCCCATCGTCAGCATCATCAGAAAGAGGGGGTATGTTCATATCCAGAAGGGAAGATTCCTCCCCACAGACCTTGGCACAGTGGTGAACAAGCTCCTCATATCGAGATTTTCCAGGGTGATCAACGTGGACTTCACCGCTCAACTGGAAGCGGAGTTGGATCTCATCGAGGAGGGAAAGAAGCAGTGGACAGAGACTCTTCGGGATTTTTACTCACCCTTCAACACTCTGGTTGAAGAAGTCAAGGGTGACATGAAGACGATAAAGGATGAATTGCAGACACCGACTGGTGAGTTGTGTGAGTTGTGCGGCAAGTCAATGGTCATAAAGTGGGGAAGATATGGTAGGTTCATCGCGTGTTCGGGATACCCCGACTGCAAGAACAAGAAGGCTCTCCACGAAGAGGTCGTAGACAAAACCTGTGAGAGATGCGGGGCTCCGCTTACCACGAAGTTTGGGAAGTATGGGAGATTTCTTGCCTGCTCCCGATACCCAGAGTGCACCTATACGTCTCCGTTGACCCTCGGTGTAAAATGCCCGAAATGCGATGGAGAGATCACTGAGAGGAGAACCCGGAAGGGAAGGGTATTCTACTCCTGCTCGAACTATCCCAAGTGCGATTTTGCAGTGTGGAATAGACCGGTCCAGCAAACCTGCCCTGAGTGTGGAGCTCCGTTCCTGTTGGAGCGCGGCAAATATCACTACTGCTATCAATGCAAGAAGCGGTTCGAGGCGGCCGTTCCGGAGGAGAAGAATGAAGAGAAAAGATGACATCGAGACGATCGAGCAGCTGAAAGAAGCAAGGGACAAAATCCTCGCCGAGATAGAGAAGGTCATCGTCGGACAGAAGAGAGTCATTGAGGAACTTCTCATTGCGCTATTGGCGAATGGCCATTGTCTCATAGTAGGCGTTCCCGGGCTGGCCAAGACGCTCATCATAAACACCCTAGCGAATGTCCTCAGTCTGAGTTTCAACCGGATTCAGTTCACTCCCGATCTTATGCCTTCGGACATCACGGGCACGGACATCATTGAGGAAGACATGAGTACGGGGAAGCGAGGATTTCGGTTCGTGAGAGGTCCGATCTTTGCGAACATCGTACTCGCAGACGAGATCAACAGAACACCTCCGAAGACCCAGGCCGCGCTTCTGCAAGCAATGCAGGAGTACAAGGTGACCGTCGGAGGCGTCACCTACGAGCTCGCCCTTCCATTCTTCGTGCTCGCCACTCAAAACCCAATAGAACTCGAAGGAACGTATCCACTTCCTGAAGCGCAGCTCGACCGATTCATGTTCAATACGTATATCAACTACCCGTCACAGAGCGAAGAAGAGGAAATAGTGAAGCTCACTACATCCGCATATGCAGCAGATTTGCAGCGAGTATTGAACGCGGAGGAGATCATCCATCTCCAGAGGCTCGTGAGAAGAGTGCCTGTTCCCGACTACGTGGTGCAGTATGCTGTCCATCTTGCACGGCTTACGAGGCCAGGCAACGCAGATACTCCAAAATTCATCAGCGATTGGGTGAGCTGGGGTGCAGGCCCTCGAGCATCGCAGTATCTCATCTTGGGCGCAAAGACAAGAGCCATACTGGATGCGCGCTATGCGCCCACACCTGAAGATGTCGATACCGTGGCGATGTCTGTGCTTCGTCACCGAATTGTCACGAATTTCAACGCTGAGGCTGACGGAATTGGAACCCCTGATGTAATCGAGAGGCTCCTCGGAGAATCGAAGAAGGAAGGGTCATGAAGATCCAAGCCATACTGGCTCAGGACCGTTCATACTCAGCGAAAACAGAAAAGATAGGAAGGGAGGTTCCCCATGGCTGATAGTGTCTTCGATATGGCCTTGAAGCAACTGGACGCGGTGGCAGAGAAGATCCGCCTCGATCCGAATGTCCACGCTGTCTTGAGGAAACCGGAAAGGGAACTCACCGTCGCTGTTCCCGTTCTCATGGATGACGGGCACATGGAGGTCTTTACCGGCCATCGAGTGCAGTATTCCAGCGTCAGAGGACCCTGCAAAGGAGGAATCAGATATCACCAAGACGTCACGCTTGATGAGGTCAAAGCCCTGGCTGCATGGATGACCTGGAAGTGTGCAGTGGTGAATATTCCGTACGGAGGAGCCAAGGGTGGTGTTCAGTGTGATCCTCTCAAGATGTCAAAAGAAGAAGTGCGACGTCTCACTCGACGCTACACAGTAATGATAATGCCGATCATCGGCGGAAGAAGAGACATTCCGGCTCCTGATGTGAACACCGATTCGGAGACGATGGGCTGGATAATGGATACGGTCAGCATGTTTGAAGGCCGGACAGTGCTCGATATCGTCACCGGGAAGCCGGTTGATATGGGGGGGTCACTGGGAAGAGTGGAGGCGACCGGGCGAGGCGTCATGATTACTACTTTGAATGTGCTCAAGAAAGTTGGCCGGAATCCGTCCGACATCAAGGTGGCAGTTCAGGGCTATGGAAACGTCGGTTCAGTTGCCGCGACTCTGCTCGCCCAGCAGGGCTGCACCATTGTCGCCGTGAGCGATGTAACAGGTGGCTTCTACAACGCGAAGGGCTTGGACATCACTCATATCAACAAGTACGTAGCCACCTCAAAGAACCATCTTCTTAAAGGTTACAGGCATGATGGAGCGGAGCCCATCTCCAATGAGGATTTGCTCCTGTTGCCCGTCGATGTGCTCGTCCCGGCCGCATTGGAGAACCAGATCACTGAGAGGAATGCGCCCAAGGTGAAGGCGAAGTTTGTGGTCGAAGGTGCCAACGGGCCGACTTCGCCCGAGGCCGACAAGATTCTCGCCGACAAGGGCGCAATCGTAGTACCAGACGTCCTCGCAAACAGCGGAGGCGTCATAGTTTCATACTTCGAATGGGTACAGGACATTCAGGCTTTCTTCTGGGAATTGGAGCAGATCAACAAGAACCTCGACAGGGTAATCACAAAGAGCTTCGATGAGGTGTGGGCGCTGTCGCAAGAGAGAAAGGTAGATATGAGAATGGCGGCTTACATGATAGCAGTTGAGCGAGTGGCCAATGCTCTCAAGGTGAGAGGCATTTTCCCATAGCAAGAAGGGAGCTCAAACGCTTCTCCCACGAGTAGCGCTCATAGTATCGAGAGCATCTCGAGCCCGCCCGGGAATGTATCACAAGGATGGCGCTGGACATCCGGGCTGGTCTGTGTCGAGGTTTCACTATCCCCTAGGACATCGTCGGATTCTGTGGAGGGCCCAATCGCCTGACCCATGTGTAGATGCACGTCTGCGGAACAGTGCATGAGAGAATGGACCTGCGCTAATGTAGGGATTGGGGCTCTGAGGGTGCCCCTCTTGAGGCACCCTCAGATAAAATGACTCAGAACTCCATCGCGAGTGAGAATCTGTGCTTCAGTCCGAGATATCCTCTGTCTTCACCAGCATACCCGAATCCGTAGAATTGCCCTCCCATCGGATACTTCATCCCCAGGCCGAACGTGAACCCTTCTGTCGAAGTCGACCTATCATCCCACAGGTCTGGATCATATCGAAATCCACCTCTCAACGAGATCAATTCGGACCAACTATACTCTCCACCGACATGCACCTTCTCTCTCCCGTCGTTTGGATGCCACAGGTCCAGAGCAAGGGTCACCCTGTGTTCAGGCGTACTCACGGGGTCATACGCCAGTCCAAATTTGAGTAGCAGCGGAGGTGGAGCTTCGGCGGCCAGAAGTTCCACGTCGACCGGTGCGATGCCCGAGGGCCAACCTTCCCTGAATAGCCTCTCAATCATCGGTCCACCGCGGTACTGCAGGTCAGGGCCGAAGTTGGAAATCACGAAGCTCCCTCTGAGACTACCCCACGCCTCAGGGTGGAGGACGGCTCCCAGGTCGAAGAGCGCTCCGGAGCTGTTCGCATCGAGAATAGTTTCGTACACGTACTTCGCCGTCACTCCAAACGCGAACTCCTTCGTGAACCATCTTCCGTAGCTCAATCCGAACGCCATCATTGATGCTCCCCACTGCTCACCAGTACCATTGGGCTCGTCGACAGTGGTAATCTCTTCCTTTCCCATCGAAAGAACGGTGACGGAAACACCGAAATCTCCGGCATTAGTCGGATGGACATAGCCGAGAAAGTTGTTTCGGATGTCGGCAAACCACTCAACGTCTGAAAAGATGAGCGATGGGCTTTCGACGGATGCAATACCCGCAGGATTCCAGTAAAGGGCGGTGACATCATTCGTAACCGCGGAGTACGCACCTCCCATTGCTGCACCTCTCGGTTCGACCCAGATCTTGAGGAATTGGGAACCTGCAGTGCCTACTTTGGATACCTGGGCAAAGGAACAGGTGACCGCGACGATGGAGACAATCGAGAATAGGACTAATCTCTTCATCTTCAACCTCCCTCTATCTAATTATGGCGAACTTTCCGGTTCTCTCATCACCGTTGTCAGTCGACACGTAGTAGATGTAGATGCCGCTCGCGATCAGCTGATTGTCTCTCGTTAAGAGGTCCCACTCTTCCGTGCCACCGAGGTTGCCCTGATATGCAGCTCCCTCTGAAGTGGCTGCGTGCTCAATCGTCCTCACGATATCTCCTGCGAGATTGTAGATTCTAATCGTACACTCACTGGGGAGATTGACGAACTGGATCTTCCTGTAGTCCTTACTCCTGTCCCAGTCTGCGCGAACGATGTACGGGTTCGGCACCACTCTGATGAGTTCCATGTCGCTCTTCGCAGCATACTGAAACCTTTCGGTGTCGAATACGAACTCGTTGCCTGAACAGGGCACCGCCAGCGGCGCCGAGCTGTAGATAGTCCAGACATCACCGGAATCTATGCTTGCGAATCCCGCAGCGCTCATTCGAGCACCCCCGTTGAAGAAATACCTCACTCCAGATATGTAGAACCATCCCGCAAGATCACTCTGTGCGAGGTACGACTTCGGCGGGTTGAATGGCAGATGTGGTCCAAAACACCATCCGTCTCCGACTGCGAGGTCAACAGGAATTTCTACAGGATTGGTCGGGTCTACCACGTACGAGATGCGAGCTGTCAGCGTATCGTTCGTGCGTGCCCAGTGGATTTCTATGCCTCCAAAACCTCTGTACGCCCATATCTTCACTTCCGGAGTCGTATGGTTCAGTTCGGCTCCCTGCGGTTCGAAGAATTCGGCAATCTGAAGATTTCCAGAGTATGTGCCGCTCGTCACCCTTATCGAATCGGGAAGATGGAAATGCGCTGAGTCGGTGTGTATGCTGATCTCACCCTCAAGCTGAATTCCGTCGAACACGGGAGTCACGAAATCGGCCTCCCACACTTCCACGCTGTCGCCGGTGCTCACATCATACGTGATCTCTGTGGGAACTGTGACCGCTGTCCCCAGTGTCCATTCATCCTCCGTCTCGTTGTAGACTTTGTAGCTGTAACGCGGCAATTCACCGATACCCAGCGATATCTTGTCCCAGATCATCCGGTAGCTGTTCCCAGTGACTGCGATAGAAGATATCACATTCGGCTGCAGAGTAAGGACATTCGTCCCTCCTCTCACCATTCTCAGATTGGTGCCGCGCGCTACTTCCAGGTTGCCAGGTTCAGAACGAGGCGTGACTGCTTTGGGCCAATACCCGGATTCCAGACTCACCCAGACGTCCTGGTTTGGGTTGGCAGGGTCTCCCGGAGTGTTGTAGTCAAACGAGGTCACTGCGTAGTAGTAGGAAATCCCGTTCAACACCTCTTCGTCGGTGTATGAATACCAGAGTCCCTCATCCTGACTCTCATCTCCCGGAGGGAAAATGCCCTGCCCGGGAATGTACGTCTGCCCCGGAAGCATCACGATATCGTTCTCGATGTCCCATTCACCGAGAAGCTCCCAGGTCCCAGGCAGTGCCGTTCTCGACTTCCACAGACGGTATCCTTCGAAATCGTAGGCACGGTAAACGGTGTCTCCTATGCCGCTCATAACCAATGAGAATGGGTCTGGAGTAATCTCTGGATAGTTGTCCCAGGATACGACGACCCGCTGATCTCCAGGAATGACAGAGACGCGCGGAGGAGGCGGAGGCGAAGGAAATGCCCAGCCGTTTTCGTACATGATGAGCGCGATATCCCCCTGTTCTTTGAGGTACTGAAGACCTCCAACATCGCCACTGGAGAACATCACTGCGAAGAGCACCGTGTCGATCTCTCCAGGAGCCATCTCGAAGGGTCCGCATCCCATGACCATGCGTTTGTCATCCGGAACGAGGTCGGTCACCCCCTGCCACGGATCGTACTGGCGGGTCTGTATGTTAGAGCCCGCGAGCATGGAGTAGCGCTTCCACTCCACATCGGCGTCGTAGTTTCTCGTGCATCTCGTGAACGAGGTCAAAGGCAGACGCTCCCCGGGATATATAGTGTCTCTGTAGACATCCGGGTACCCGGGAGTTGCGGGACCAGCAGATACGTACACCGTGTCATCCGCTTTTGGCCCCTGCAAGAATCTCTTCCCCACATAGTAGGGAGGTTCTCCTATCAGCCAGCCGTCTTCTGGAGTAAGGGTACAGGTCCATCCCAGACTTCTCTCGATATCGCATCCCAGAAGATCATCATCTGCCCAGCCCACATCATCATCTGCGGCATGTCCTACGTACATGTTCTTCACCGTGTCCTGTCCGATGTTCTCAAATTCATAGAGGAAGAAGATGATGTTCTCATTGATCGGTGCGTTCCATGCGAAGGCCAGCTGCCTCACCTGGATACCGATGGGATACGTTCCGCTCTCCCACTCGTGAAAGGCCTGCACCATGTCGTGGTATTCACACCAGACCTCCTGATGAGCCCACTCATCAGGATCGAGGAAGACAGCCGATATGGCGTTTCCTTCTCCATCCCGCACCGGCCATGCGTCCAGGTCAATCTCATCCGTGGAGAAGTACATCCGGTCCTCGGGATGCGACTGCTTGTTCAGTGCGTGGTCGGCTCCGTGCTCCGGAGGGCCGGGACAGTAGTCACACCCAGCGCCTACCGTATTGTACCCGCAGCTTACCAGTGTATCACCATCTATGACTGCCCCTATCCAGATCCCGGCACCAAAGATGTAAGGCTGCCCTGACCCCTTGGGCCAATAGCAACCCGCGGTATGGGCGTCGCTCATCCCAAACTCACCATAGTTCGTGACCGGGTTGTCCACATTGTTGATCTGCATCCGATCGAGCTCGAATGTTCTCCAGCCGTGCTGTTCACCCTTTCGTGCCATGCCAGTCCCGAGGGCAGTGAGGACCAGAAAGGCTGCGAGACAAAACCTCATCGCAATCTTCATGCTCACCTCCTCACCAGCTCAGACTGATGCCTATGTCGATATGACGCGGATCATCGTACATGTAGGGGTCGTTCATGAAGTCTTCGTAAGCCGTTTTGTAGGAGTCGTACCACTCGTCAAGCGTGATGTATCCATCTCCATCCAGGTCTCTTCTCTGATCCGCCTCGTTGATCTCTCCGACCAGAATCTGGCCATCATCCAGGTAGTCACCGGGGAATGTCTGGTCTATGTAGGTCGTGTAATCCTGTAGCATGCCGTTGTCTGCGACCAGGCCGGTATTCGGGTAAAGGTTCAGTATGTCCTTGCGATTGAAGAGATTCGTGATTTCCCCGAACAGGGCGAGTTTCAGTCCAAAAAGGTGGAAATTCTTCGTGAACTTCAGGTCAGTCGTCCACCTCCAGGGCATACGCTCAGCGTTGGTCTCACCTACGAGGTAGTTCCTTGAGTCTCTCCTCGTATATGGCAACCCACTCGCCAGTTCTGTAAGCACACTCACATCCAGATTCTGAAGCGGCTTCACCGCACCAATAGCAGGCCCTGCACCGTCAGGAATCAGCAAGTCTACGTTGGCGTTGATCGTATGGCGCTGGTCGAATTCAAGAGGATAGTCTATCACCGGAAGCACAAACGGTTCACCTGTATACGGATCAACTGGGACATTGGCAATGTAGTCGTAGTAGGCCTCACGCTCCCACGAGGCCGTACCTTCCGCTTGTTGGAGACTGTACGCAAGGTGCCCGGAGAGGTATTCTGTAGCTCTCTTCCTGAGGACTATCTCCAGTCCTTTCACATTTCCATAGTCCTCAGTCACGTACGCCGAATAGGGATCCGGCACCGCGGGAATAAATCTCACTCCGACGAGATAGTAGAGGTCTTTGTAGAACGTGGTCAAGGACAAGGCGACGTCGTCGGTGAACTGATGGGAGAGTCCGATCTCGTACTGAATCGTCTTCTGGGCTTTCAGATCAGGGTTGCCGACGAGCCCCCATGCGCCTCTCTGCTCCTGCCGCGGAGTATTGTAGCCATCGTACAACCAGCGTATTCTGGACATCTGGAAGAAATGGCCGTAGGCCACATGAAACACGCTACGGTCCGTCACCGGGAACGATATTCCAACCCTCGGACTCACCTGCCATTTCGGTGCAATACCCACGGTATCCAGATTTCCTAATGAGTCCCTCGTGACGAGTATGTCTCTGAACCTCCAGGTGTTCGCATCGAAGTAGTCAACTCTGCAGCCGAGATTCACCACAAACCCCGGATACTCTATCTTGTCCTGAAGATAGAGAGCTGCCTCTCGAGGAGCCACGTCATATATGTCGAAGTAGAGGGCTTCGTCGATGGTCCGCTTATCCGGTACCACAACCTTGACAGTCTCTTCATCCGGGGTACCAGGGTTCACGATAGAATCCATCGATTCTATCGTATAGATGTACTGCCCGGTCTCCCGGAAGACATTGTACAACTTCGCATCCACTCCGAACTTGACCTGATGACGAGGAGTGAGCTGGGACGTCAGGTCGAGCTTCGTACCATAGTAACTGGACTTTCTTTCATCCCAGTATCCGGGCGGACCGAGTCGAAAGACACCAGGCACGCCATAGGGGTAGTAGTAGTTGCCATCTTCATCTTTCGTACTCCACCCGGGGGCATTCCAATCTCTGTAGTCACCTTCGATGTCGTACCACCAGGGGTTGAACTTCAAATCCTCCCACCAATTCCGGTCCTCTTCGTCTTTCATGTCTCGATGACCATTTATGTTCTGTGTCTTGAAGTAACCCAATTTGGCCTCATAGAACGTGTTCGAAGTCACCTGATGAGTCAGTGTCGCCATGAGCTGATACGCCTTGCGCCAGTACGCCCTTCTGTACCGCGGCGGACAGTATTTCCAGCAGTTCTCACTTCTGTCATCGAGACCGGGGAGTCCGATGAAGAACCCATACGCACCGTACTGGTCCCGTGACAGAAATCCGCTCAGATTCACTTTCATGGTCGGAGTCACCTTGTACGTGAGTTTCCCCTGTACGGAGTAGTCTTCTCTGTCCGTATGCGACATCGGAAATTCGTACGACTGTTGCTGATCACGTGTGTACACTTCACCTGAGACGAAGTAGAAGACCTTTGGCAGAGCGGGTAACGGGCCACCGAGAGACATCTCAAATCGGTTCCTCCCCTCATCCAGGCTACCACCAAAGAACTGGTCGGTCTGGTAGCGAGAGAGTCCCTCAAACTTCCGGCCTTCCTTCGTCACCAGATTGACCACTCCCGACATTGCCTGTCCATACTCGGCATTGAATCCACCTGTGATCACGCTCATCTCTTCAAAGGCCGTGACGTTTATTTCCGTCCCCTGTTGTCCTGAAATCGGATCTTTCACGGACATCCCGTCCACCATATAGGCAACCTCATCAGCCCTGCCACCCCTCAGATGCAGTCCACTCGTCGCGCCACTCGCACCACCCTCAGAATTCACCACTCCAGCCTGCTGAGCGATCACATCCGTGAATTCGTGCACCGGCTGACGGATGATCTGCTCAGCGTCGACCACATGCGTGGTAGCGGTAGCGTCTCTCAGCACCATCGGTCTCTCAGCTCTCACCGTCACTCCGGGGACCTCGATCACTGTCGGTTTGAGGTCGAAATCAATCGTTGTGGTCAGGTCTGCAGAAACATTTGCATCAGTCTGGGTCATCGGCTCATATCCGATCATCCGTGCCTCGATCTCGTAGTCCCCAACAGGCACATTGATGATGTAGTAGTAGCCCTCGAGGTCGGTAGCAGCCCCCATCGTCGTCCCGCGAACCAGCACATTCACTCCTGGAAGGGGTTCTCTCGTCTCGACGTCGACCACTCTTCCGGCGATCTTCCCGGTAACTCCCGCGTACACTGGCAGAGTGAGAAGTTGCGTGAACAAAATGAGTAAAACCACCTTTCTCACGTGACACCTCCCTTTCGATGTCCGGGGAGAATACCCTCTCCCCGGACATCCAATCTTTGTCTATCTCACGACGATCAGCTTCTGGGTGTTCTGGAAACTCTCTGCTTCCAATCTGTAGAAGTACACTCCTGCCGCTACCTCTCCACTCGAATCGTCCCTCAGATTCCACTCC
>Ga0111225_1070_pt1 | contig 12180 bp, 11 predicted proteins | sample DeeMarSWOR152_54_FD_80389 | JGI IMG/M metagenome (GOLD analysis project Ga0111225, IMG submission 80389) | candidate division TA06 bacterium DG_26
GGAGGCGTAAAATGGGTATATGGATCTATCCAGTAGCTTTCATTGTCATCATCATTCTTATCAGTGCCATCAAGGTACTGAGAGAGTATGAGAGAGGCGTAGTCTTCCGGTTGGGCAGGCTCGTCGGTGAAAAAGGCCCCGGCCTGGTTGTCATCATACCGATTGTCGACCGGCTGCTCAAAGTGAGCCTCAGAATCGTCACCATGGATGTGCCTCCTCAAGATGTGATCACCAAGGACAATGTCTCCGTCAAGGTGAACGCAGTGGTCTACTTCAGGGTGATGGATCCAACGAAGGCCATCGTCGCAGTAGAAGACTACCTCTATGCAACGTCGCAGATCGCCCAGACGACTCTCAGATCAGTTCTCGGGGAGGCCGAGCTGGATGAACTGCTGTCCAAGAGAGAGAAGATAAACTCGCAACTGCAGAAGATCATAGATCAGCAGACTGATCCATGGGGAATCAAGGTGTCTGCAGTCGAGGTGAAGCACGTAGATCTCCCGGTCGAGATGCAAAGAGCCATCGCGAGACAGGCCGAGGCAGAACGTACGAGAAGGGCGAAAGTCATCCATGCTGAGGGCGAATTTCAGGCTGCGCAGAAACTGTTCGAAGCTGCCACCGTCATCGGAAAGGAACCGGTGGCCGTTCAGCTGAGATTCCTGCAAACCCTCACTGAGGTTGCGGCTGAGAAGAATTCGACATTGGTGTTTCCTGTTCCAATTGACCTGCTCAAACCATTCCTTTCGCATGGCAGCAAGTAAGAAGAGAATACGCATAGTGCCGATTGGAAACGTGGACCAGGAAATCGTCAAGGAAGTGGGCAGAAATCTGAAAGAGATTGTGGCTATGGAGGTGGAAATAGTGGCCGCCATCAAGGAACCTGAGTATGCGTACAATCCTTCAAAAGGTCAATTCCATTCGACGGAAATACTGAGCAAACTTCGGGATTTAGTCCAGGAGGATGTGTTCAGGGTACTGGGCGTGGCCGATGTGGACTTGTATGTCCCCCATCTCAACTTCGTGTTCGGTGAGGCTGACCTCTTGGGAAAGACAGCGATCATATCACTGAAGAGGCTGAGGCAGCAGTTCTACTCGTTGAAGGCAGACAGAAGCCTTTCTGCGGAAAGAGCGAGCAAGGAAGCAGTGCACGAACTGGGGCACACCCTCGGACTTGGCCACTGCACAGACAGAAGATGTGTGATGCACTTCTCGAATTCCATCGAAGATACTGATTTCAAGGAAAAGCAGTTCTGTGCGAGATGTCTGAGACATATTGGTGGGGCCGTGGCGCAGTGGGAGCGCGTTTGACTGGCAGTCAAAAAGTCACGGGTTCGAATCCCGTCGGCTCCACAGGAGAAACGCCGAGTATTCGTGCGAACAGTCGAAGGAGGGAATATGGTACTGACATCCAGCCACGTTCGTGAGATACCCGTCCTTTTCGCAGTGTTCATCGTCATCATCCTTCTTGTAGGATGCGCAACAGCTCCGCCCAAGCCCGACGTCGAAGTACCTAGAGGGCCGAGCGAGGTAGAGCTGTACCTTTCGTTCGGGCAGGATTATCTCAGCAAAAAGGCATACGGAGACGCGATAAAGAATTTCAAGAGGGTACTGGAACTCGATTCACTGAACTTCGCGGCGTATAGTGGATTGGCAGCAGCGTACATAGGTCTGACTCAGCCCGATTCCGCCTTCTATAGCTACAAGCTTGCTGTGGCAGCCGCTCCTGATGACCCGAGAGGATACGCGGGCCTGGGATACGTCGTGACAGAGAAAGGGTCGTACACAGAGGCAATCACTTACTACAAAAAGGCGCTGGAGCTGGACTCACAGATGCCGGAGGCTGCGTTTGGGGTCGGATATGCATACCTTCAACTTCAGCAATTGGATTCAGCGGTTACTTACCTTCAAATGGCGGAGAGGCTTGATTCTACGAGTCTCTCCATTCGGTACAGCCTGGGTGAGGCGTATGCAAAACTGGGCGATTACCAGAGGGCAATTGCTGAGCTCCAGCAGGTAGTGCAGAGTCATCCCGAAGAGATAAAAGCGCATGTACTCCTTGGTGATGCGTATTTTGAAAACAGAGAATACGGGAACGCGATCGAAGTGTACGAGACTGTGGTCGAGTATGTGCCGGAGTACTGCACCGGTTGGCTTAAGATCGGAAAATGCTACGAGCAGCTTGGAGATTCCCAGAAGGCTGCGGAGTACTATGAGAGGTCTGCTCAAGTCGATCCAAATGAGCCCGCGTGTTTCATCAACCTTGCGAGTGTCTACATCAAGTTGGGCAGGTACACAGGTGCCCGCCAGATGGCCGAAAGAGCACTTCAGCTGGATCCTGATGATACTCTTCCGCATGTACTGCTTGGAGACGTCTACAAGAAGATAGCCGATCTCCATGCGAGCCGTAATGAACATTCGGATGCGATAGGGGAATACAGGAAGGCACTGATAGAATACGCAAAGGCTCAGCAGGACCCGATCTATGGTGAATATGTGCGTACGGAAATCAAGAGAGTGAACATCAGGATCGAAAAAGAGAGACTGAAGGAGATGGAGGAGTTCTGATGCGCGTGAGAGGATATGGTCTGGTGAAACTGCTGGTTGTCCTCGCCATTATCTTCATCGTGGCGTACGTGGTCGTTCCTCCTGCGATAGAGCTTGGGAGAATCATGTTCAGCTACGCATCCCTCAAAGACGAGATGAGGGGCATTGCTAAGTTCAAGGCGATGGAAGAGGATGAAGACATAAGGAAACTCGTCGTACAGAAAGCAAAGGCCCTCGGAATCGAGCTCCTTGAAGAGGACATCATCGTTGAGAAATACCCCGGTGAGAGAATCGTGATAGATGCATACTACGAAAAAGACTTTGTGATGCCGTTCTACAGTCATCACTTCAAATTCAACCCTATCATAGAAGAACAGATGAAGTGAAATGCTGAACAGACAGGTGCTTGTGCTCAATCAGAACTACGAACCACTCTCGATCACAAAGGCTCGCCGGGCCGTGATCTTGCTCTATCTGGGTAAGGCGGAGATGGTGGAAACGTACGATGGGCATTTCGTCCGGGGAGTGAGAATGAACATCCCTCTTCCGAGTATCGTCAGACTGATATACTATATCAAGGCCCCGCGGAACGCGGTTGCTCTCACGAGAAAGAACATAATAAGGAGAGACAGACACATGTGCCAGTACTGCGGGATTCAAAGGGGTCCGATGACTACTGACCATGTTATCCCGAAGAGGCTTCGTGGCAGGGACTCCTGGGACAATCTCGTCTGTGCGTGTGTGAGATGTAACAACAAAAAGGGTGACAGAACTCCAGAAGAGGCGCAGATGAAGCTACTGAAAAAGCCGAAGGTGCCTCACTTCTTCACCGTGGTCCACTCCTTTATCAGAATTCCCGATAAGAGGTGGAAACAGTACCTTTTCCTCGACTAAGAACAATCCAAAAGAAGAGGTCAAAGCGAGAGGGATCGAACGCTACGTCACCTATAGGCCCCGGATTGTCAGACCCTTCGGGTATTCCACGAAGAAGGAGAGAATGATCTCCGCGCCGACGACCAGAGCTGGGAGAAGCGACAGAACGAAGAAAGGCCTTCTGTGCATCATATCCTCCCCTTAGATGTCTAAGTTCCTCACTCCATGAGCATTCTGTTCGATAAACTTCCTCCGCAGCTCTGTGCTCCCACCCATAAGTGCGGTGAAGATCCGGTCAGCCTCAGCGGCATCTTCAAGTGTCACTCGCTTGACCGTGCGAGTCCGGGGATCCATAGTGGTCTTCCACAACTGCTCGGGATTCATCTCACCGAGTCCTTTGTACCGTTGGATCTCGACCTTGTCTCTGCCGATCTTGTCCAATAACCCATCCAGTTCTTCATCTGAGTAGAGGTAGTGTTCCTTCTTCTCCTTCTTAGCTCGATACAAAGGAGGCTGGGCGATGTACACATACCCAGATTCTATGAGCGACCTCATGTGTCGGTAGAAGAAAGTGAGGAGAAGTGTTCTTATGTGGGCTCCATCAACGTCCGCATCGGTCATGATGATGATCTTCTTGTATCTCACCTTCTCCGGGTCGAACTCGTCTTCTCCGATTCCGGCGCCAACGGCAGTGATAACAGCCCTCAGTTCAACACTGGACAGAACCTTGTTCAACCTGGATCGCTCGACATTGAGGATTTTACCCCTCAAAGGAAGAATCGCCTGAAACGTACGGTCTCTACCTTGTTTCGCAGACCCACCTGCCGAATCACCCTCCACCAGGTAGAGTTCGCATACTGACGGGTCTTCAAGCGAACAGTCCGCCAGTTTCCCAGGAAGGGTGTCGGATTCCAGAAGACTCTTTCTCCTCGTCAATTCTCTCGCTTTTCTCGCAGCTTCCCTCGCTCGTGCCGCTCCAATAACCTTCTCCATCATGATACTGGTAACCTTCGGATTTTCCTCGAGATACATCGATAATCGCTCACTGACCACCGATTCCACGATTCCCTTCACCTCGGAATTGCCAAGTTTCGTCTTGGTCTGCCCCTCAAACTGAGGTTCCCTCATCTTGATGGAGAGCACCGAGGTGAGTCCTTCCCGTGTGTCTTCACCCTGAAGCGCGAGGTCGTTTTTGAGGAGATTGTTTTTGCGTGCGTACTCATTCAACGTCCTCGTAAGGGCGGACTTGAAACCGCTCAGATGCGTGCCTCCTTCATGGGTGTTTATAGTGTTGCAGAAGGTGTGGATGTTTTCCAGGAAACCGTCGTTGTACTGAAGTGCAGTCTCGATCTCGATTTCTTGGCGACAGGCTGAGACATACACCGGGTGGTGAAGAGGAATCCTCCCCTCGTCGAGGAAGCGCACGAATTCTATGAGTCCCCCGTCGAAACTGAGAGACTCGCTCGTCTGCTGGATCTCGTCACGCACCTCTATCAAGAGGCCTTTGTTCAGGAATGCGAGTTCTCTGAGTCTATCGACGATCGTTTCGCGGTTGAATTCAACTTTCTTGAAAATAGTGGAATCTGGCTTGAATCGTACATAGGTTCCTTGTTTCTTTGTATCTCCACGCACTGTGAGAGGCGTTTTCGTCACTCCCTGTTCGTAGCTCTGATGGTACACCTTACCATCTCTGTAGACTTCGACCTCAAGCCAGTCAGAGAGAGCGTTGACAGCGGATACTCCCACACCGTGAAGACCTCCTGAAATCTTGTACACTTTATCGTCAAACTTGCCGCCGGCGTGAAGCATCGTCATTACGACTTCCACCCCGGGTTTTTTCTGAGTAGGATGAACGTCTACGGGAATTCCCCTTCCGTTGTCCTCCACACTCACACTACCATCCTTGTGGAGGACCACCTCTATACGGTTGCAGTATCCACCGAGAGCTTCATCTATGGAGTTATCGACCACCTCGTACAGAAGATGGTGGAATCCTCGCAGACTCACGTCTCCCACATACATCGCCGGCCTGCGTCTCACAGCCTCGAGGCCTTTCAAGATGTGAATCTTCTCCGCACTATACGATTCCTTCACGTTTACTCCTCCTTGTTTACGAATATGATATCTTCGATGACTCTTTCACCGAGAACACGGTTGATCTTGACAATCAGCTGAGGTTTCCGGTACACCAGCTCGTTCATCCACGCGGAACCTCGTACCTCGACCCATAGCTTCGCTCCTTTGACCCGCTTCGGGGTGGTCCTGCTCGCAATAGACTCACCCACGATCTTCGGCCAGAGATCAATGCTCTCCACCTCCTGGAGCCGCTTTCTGAGTCCAAGGCTATCAATGGCCTTGTCGATCAGTCTATCTATTTTTTCCACTCGAGAACTCCATTCACAAGGGAGTAGTGGGACGCATCCGGGTCATCCATGAGCAGAGGAGATACTGACGCAATGAGCACCTGCCGATAGTCTCGCAGATGGGTCAGGACCTTCTCTCTCGTTTGCAGGTCGAGTTCGCCCAGTATTTCGTCGAGCATCACAATAGGAGGATCCTTGTAGAATTCATGGAGTAAGCCCGCTTCGGCAAATCTCATAGCCACCGCAACGAGTCTCTGCTGGCCACAAGATCCAAATCTTCTCAGACTCACACCATCGAGCGATACCTGGATCTCGTCCCTATGGGGTCCGATGAGAGTCTGACTCCTCTGGAACTCACGCTCTCTCTCTTTCATCAGCGCGCGCTCAAAGCTCTCCTTGACCGAATTCCCCGTTGAAAAAGACGGAACGTAGAGAAGCTTCACCCTGGAGCGGATTCCCAGAGATCCGCAGTACTTGGCCACGAGTCCGAACAGCCCTTCCGATATCTCGCGTCTTTTCGACACTATGCGACTACCGAGTTCAATGAGCTGGGAATCCCAGCTTTCGAGCAGTTGGGCATCCTTCTTCCGGTTAGTTTTCATTTCCCAGAGGAGGCGATTTCTCTGTTGAAGAACTCTCCTGTACGCGATGATGTCTGCGAGGTACGAGGAGGACATCTCGGATAACAGAATGTCCAGAAATCTTCTTCGGTGATAAGGCGGCCCGCTCACCAGAGTGAGGTCATCGAACGAAAGGATGACTGACTTGAATTCGCCTACCATCGAAGATAGTCGCTCCACGGGAGCACCGTTGAGCCATACTCTCTTGCTTGGGATCTGATCCTTCCCATAGACTATTTCAAATCTCGTGAGCCTGGTGCCCTGCGCTGTAACTGCAAGGATCTTGAAGAAGTCGGTGCCAAAAGTGACGAGTTCATCGTCCCTCCTCTTCCTATGAGACCGGAGAATTGCACAGTAGTAAATGGCTTCGAAGAGGTTTGTCTTTCCCGCACCGTTTTCACCGTGTATTACATTCAGTCCCGGGGAGAACGAAACGGAGAGTTCCCCAAAATTCCTGAAATTGCTGAGCTGCAGGTCCTGTAGATACATAGACAATTATAACAGAAATCAATCCAATGTCAACCTGCAGATGCAAGTTTGAATTTATTGTCGCACTTCAGCTTACAGACTCTTAAGTTGGTTCGCAGCTGTGGAAAGCGTTGACATGTTGGCATGGGCGTATACAATATGCAAAAGGACGGTTCTGTGCGGAGGGGCAAGGCCTCGGCGCATATTCGTTACTGGACTGTGGAGCTCGGGTCGATTCTCTCGTATGCAAGATGCGCTTCAATTTGGTTCAGTACGCGGCACGCGCGCACTGCGAGCTCCTCCGGCCGGAGGAAGCTTCGGGAATGGTGTGTGCACAGATACCTTTCGCCGTCCCGTGTCAATGGAAGCCCTGGCCGAGACTCTGAATGGAATACGGGAGTTTTGAAATGAGACAGAAGAAGAGGAGTTACTCGTTTCCCGCAGTGGTGAATCAGACGGAGTTGAAAATTGCGTACTTATCGAATATCGTCAATCCACATATCGGCGGTCTGCTCATTAGCGGTCCAAAGGGCACAGGAAAGAGTACCGTAGTCCATTCTGTGGAGAGGATCTTGCCAGAGTATGATGCCGTGAAGGAATGTGTCTTCAACTGTGATCCCGAAAGACCCGACGACCTCTGTTCCCTGTGTCGAACGAGGGCCAACATTGAGCGGGTGAGAAAGAAGATGAGAATAGTCAACCTTCCTCTGAGTTGTTCGGAAGACAGACTTGTCGGGAGTATCGATATCGAAAAACTGCTTCAACAGGGGAAAAAAGAGGTGCAGCCAGGTATTCTCGGTGAGGCCAATCGCAACATTCTCTACGTAGATGAAGTCAACCTGCTTCCGGATCATCTCGTAGACGACATTCTGGACTCCGCTGCATCACACTGGAACACGATAGAGAGAGAAGGAGTTTCTGTGTCTCACCCATCGGATTTCGTGCTGGTCGGTACGATGAATCCTGAAGAGGGTGAATTACGACCACAGATACTGGACAGATTTCCTCTGTGCGTGAAGGTGAAGTCTGTGATCGATCCAGCGCAAAGAGTGGAGATTGTCAGAGTCAATCTGCTGTTCGAGAGAGATCCTGATCGCTTCTACGACACTTTCAACAAGGATGAAGAAGAACTGCGAAGGAGAATCATCAATGCGAGAACGTTGCTCCCCAGCGTGGAGACTCAGGAAGCATCACTCTATGCCGTCGCGTCTGCGTGTGCCGAATTGAAGGTAGATGGGCAACGTCCCGATATCGTTATTGTGAAGACTGCGCAGACCATTGCTGCACTTGATGGAAGATCGTACCTGAAGAGCGGTGATGTGCTCACGGCCGCTGGGCTGACACTTAACCATCGTACGCGGGATGGTGGGTCGTTAGAGCCACCGCCCCCGGACGTGATTGCCGCTGTCTTCACGAAGCACCTGAAGAGAGGGGAGTGGGTAAGGCGGACAGATGACGAGAGCGGCAAATACTTGACTGCCTCCGATCGTGCGAGCGTGGAAGGTGCAGGGAGAGAAAGGAGTGACCGGCCCGACAGAGTGAGGCCCGGAGCGGTTGATGAAGCTGACAAAGGTAAAAAAAAAGGCTGAGCGGCACAGAGAATCAGACCGAGACCCGAATCGGCGGTTTTCTCAGGAGGGCAACCGATCTCTTCCACCGGCGGATACGCACGCGCCCAGATCGGGCGCAGACCGGATGTGCGAAGATTCCCGGACACCCAGATTTGTACCTCTTCTCTGCAGATGAGAGTCTCACTGATTCCGCAAAGAGAGTATTTCACAGGCTGCTCAGGAAGTTCCGCAGGGTGCAGTCGAGGGTGGTGAGAGGGAAGAGGAGAAGGAACACCGTGCTCACGACCGCGACTGGCAGAGCCGTGAGGCCTGTGGAATACGACCCGGAACGCAGTGTTCTTGCTCCGGTGCAGACGGTCATCAGTTCCGTCAGGAGAGGTGCGTATGATCTGCGGAGCAAGAAGCTACGGATTAGACGAGAGGACTTTGTGGGCTGGCAGCATCTGGAACACGAGAGCCTCACGTTGGTGCTGCTGGTGGACGTCAGCAGATCAACCTTCCCGTACATCAATGTGTTCTCTCAACTCCTGAGGTCGTTCACAGGATACTTCAACAGGAACAACGATCGCATAGGACTGATTTCGCTACAAGGTGCACAAGCGAAGATATTGAATCACCCGACTCACAACTACCGTGTGATCAGTAAGAGCTTGAGTACGCTCAGAATTCACGGAGAAACACCGCTCGCTGACGGACTTCTGAAGGCTCTGTACATGGCTCGGTTGGAACGATTCAAAAAGCCAGGTTCAAGGAGTGTGGTCATTCTCCTCAGCGACTGCTACCCGGAGCCCCTCACACATCACTGTGAAGACATATTTGAAGAGCCGATGTACAGGGAGACTGTGGCTCGAGCTTCGCTGTACAAGAGAGATAAAGTCTTCCTACTTGTGATCAATCCGTCCTTCGAGAATACAGAAGAGGAGAATCTGCTCCCGGGGGAGAGGCTGTCTGAGATGGTGGCGAAGGTGAGCGGGGGGAAGCTGATCAAGCTGTTCGTGCCGAAAGGATATTCGGCGGGGGAGAAGCTGCCGAGCCCAAGTAGACACGAGATTCAGACCATTCTCAAAGGAATCGAAGAGACCTTCTCGCAGCTGCGGATTGGAATATCAGTGCAGTGATGATATGATTTGATGTAGTGAAGCGATGGCAGAAGAAGATCATAGAACGGAAGGGGGGCAATGATGCCAAAGGGAAAGTCTGGATATCTCTCACGCGTCGCGCTGTGTTTCGCGCTCTATTGTTCTTTTGGCACGCACTCTGTTGCGCATGAAAGATTCGATGTGTCACCTCTGCCGGGCGAGCGCGACCTCCGAGACGCCTTTCTGAAGTACTACCATCCTCCAGAAGAGGATTTCATCGTGGAAATGGAGGGATATTTACTTCCACTTGACTTCGCACAGATCTCCAACTTGCAGAAGGTCGAGGGACTATATCTCAAGAAACCAGAGGAGAGAGCTCTGCTTGAGCAAAACGGCTTTGTGATCGTTGATGGCGGCACAGTTGATGACATCACTGCACCGTACGAGCAGATTCTTGATCAAGAAATCCCGATCTACGTGACCGCAGATACTCCTCTCCATCTCTTCCACATACAGTTTGATGAAACGCTGAGGGAGATTGAGGAACGCGTGTTCTACCCTGACATCCTTGCAGTCACTCGCGCTCTTCTTCAAGCCTCGGAGGAAGACTATGAGAGGTTTGGAGGGGATCTCAGGGAAAGCGCAAGGAGAAATGTCGCGTATTTCTCAGTTGCACTCAGACAGTTCGATCCGGCGCACTCCCCGCCGCCATACGTGAAAGACTGGGTGGAGTGGGAGTGCGGGCAGATAGAGAGACATGAAGGCTTGCCAGACTACGAGGTCGCAAGGGAGCAATCCTTATTCCGGGTTCCCGAAGACTACAGCCAATACAAGCCCAGGGGCCATTACACGAGGAGTGAAGTTCTTAAGAAGTACTTCAGAGGAATGATGTGGTATGGACGGATGACATTTCTTCTGAAAGGGCACGAGAAGTTCGGCCAGATCATTCCTCCTGCCGAAGCGCTCACGGATAGGAGCACGGCCAAACTCCAGACTCTTCAAGCCAGCCTCATCTCTGCGCTCTGTGGTATGGTGCATTGTGCCGACGGGAGACAGGTGAGTGAAATATGGGACAGGATCTACGCTGTCACGGCGTTTTACGCGGGATTTGCGGATGACCTGACGCTCTATGACTATAGAGGTGCAATGCGTACTATCTTCGGCAGCGATTTCCAGCCAGAGGAATTAAAGGAGGAAGAAAGGTTTGCGCAACTCCTCTTTGAACTCACGAAGAGGAGGGGTCCAGCGATATTTTCCGGAACTGGAGCAGCTGGAGTGGACCCTGGCGGCTACGAAGGACATCAGTTCACCTCAGTCGAGGAGTTAGACAAGATACTTGGCCACACGATGGGATTCAGGTTCATGGGACAGCGGTACATACCGGATTCGTACATTCTCGGTCAATTGGTGTCACCTGCGGTGGGGACCATTCCAAGGAGGATTTCAGAGAGATTCACGGTTGTACACATCCCTGACGAACGGATACAGCCGGATCTAGCCTATTCTATCAGGGGATTTCCGAGGGGGCTTGATGTGTTCAGCGTACTTGGGAGTGAACGTGCTGCTCTGCATATCACACGCAGTGGCGACGATGCGTATCCCAAGTACGAGGAGCAACTGAAGAGACTGCGACAGGAGTTTGCAGGTCTTCAGCCTGACGATTGGAATCGTAATCTCTACTGGTCTTGGTTGTATGCATTGAAGACCCTTGTAGAAGAGCGCGGTCAGGGATACCAGACCTATCAACGGACAGACGCGTGGTTGGATAGGCAGCTCAACAGCTCTCTCGCGTCCTGGGCCGCGCTTCGGCACAACACGATTCTCTATGCCAAACAGAGCTACACCCCCATATTTGTGGGGATTGAGTCGGCAGAACCGCCGCCGCCACCACCACCTCCACCAAAAGGCCTTGTAGAGCCACTTCCGGAATTCTACGCGCGGATAATGACGACAGCAAGGATGGCATATGAAGGACTGAGTGAACTCGAGGTACTCAGTGGTGCAGCTCAGGGAAGACTCGGTTCGCTGGTGACGACTCTTGAAAGACTCTACGAGACATGCACGCGTCAGGTGGAAAACCAACCTTTGAATGAAGCGGACAACCGCTTCCTTGGGTCGTTTCCGGAGCTACTGAAGGAAGCCATTGGAGACGTCGATGAGAAGGGTCTGAAGACGACGATCATAGCCGATGTCCACACGGAAGCGAACTCCAGATTGTGTCTCCAGGAGGCTTCCGGTTACGTGGACTATGTGGTAGTCGCTTACAAACGGCCGGAAGGTGATGTGATCCTCGCTGTCGGTCCAGTGCTTTCGTATTACGAATTCAAACATCCGATGAGTGATCGTCTCACAGATGAGAGGTGGCGGGAGCTCCTCATATCAGGTAACGTACCAGAACGGCCAGAGTGGACAAGAAGTTTTCGGGTGGATGGGTGAGCTACCCGGTTCTGCGAAGCGTAGAGACGGTATTCTCATTTTTCGAATGAACGCAACATGCCCTCCGCGGCGAATATAGCAGATGGGCATTGAGAAAATGAACAATCCATACGATGGGAGGTATGCCGGCGAGGATTACTATTGGGGGAAGAGACCCTCTGCGTTGTGTGATAGACTGATAGAGATGGTTCGCCCCGCAGGTGATTTTTCCCTTAGCTTGCTGGAC
>Ga0111225_1038_pt1 | contig 11890 bp, 10 predicted proteins | sample DeeMarSWOR152_54_FD_80389 | JGI IMG/M metagenome (GOLD analysis project Ga0111225, IMG submission 80389) | candidate division TA06 bacterium DG_26
GTTCGGGAAAGCCAGCTTCCTGGTTGATTTCTATTTGGGTAATCTCCACCCCTTTCCAATGGAGGACGGACCAGAGACAGGCTTCACCACAACTTCCTTCTTCTATATCCAGACGATGCTTCGGCGGTAGTATGTCGGGTATGATGTGGTCGTGAACCTCACCCCAGTCTTGGTACACCTCGTTTGGACCTTCAAACGCTCTCATTATCTCTACTGCTCTCTCGAAATCCTCGTCCACCCCCAGTCCGAATGCATAGAATCCTCCCAGGTTGTATTGGGCCTCCTCGTCCCCGCTCGCTGCCAGTCTCTCCGTCCAATGGAATGCCTTCTCGTAGTCCTGTTCTACTCCAGCGCCACCACGGTACAGGGTACTCAGCGTACGTATCGCCCTCGGAAATCCCTGCTCAGCAGATGTCTCCATGTATTGGAGGGCTGTGTCTATATCTCTATCTACTCCGAGGCCGTAGAAATACATGGTTCCCAGGGCGGCCTGAGCTCTCGGATTTCCATCCTCTGATAGCTCCTTCATCGGCGGCAACGCCTCGATTAACAGCCGCTCCGCTCTCACCGTGTCCCCATCTACCCCCTGTCCATATCGGTACATCAGTCCTAAGTTGAAAAGGCCGATCGGATCTCCCTGTTCTGCAGACAATGTCAGCCACTTCAGTGCCTCTTCCAGATCAGCTTCTCCACGCTCGCCTCGTCTGTAGATCGCACCGAGCACTCCCTGATAGTACGCATCTCCACGCTCAGCTCTCTCGACGATGAGTTCAAGGTCTTCTTCCACATACTGAGTTATGCCTACCGAGCAGAGTAAGAGATGCACGGCAAACACCACGAGTGCGACCCTGCTCATTTCTTCCCCCTTTCCGTTTCGGTGAGCACTACTTATGTATCCGATGGTTCGACTGACCAGATGTTGATTGATGGAGGAGACGTTCTCTCAGCTCCCCAGAGAAGCACTCTTGACTCGCACCCACCCTTGACATGAAAATGTGCAGTCACCAGACAAGATTCCACACAGACTTCCGCGTCCAATCGACTCAGTCTGTAGGACTCCAGACGTAATTCCCCTTCTTGTCGATATAGCCCCACTTCCCACTCAACTTCACGCGGGCTACACCTTCCACGAAGTCCCATGCGTCATAGAATTTCGGCTCAATGATGCGTCTCCCCTTCCTGTCGATATAGCCCCACTTCCCACCCACCTTCACACGTGCCAGTCCTTGAGAGAATCTCCATGCATCGTCAAACTGTGGATTGATTAACATCCGGCCCTTCCTATCGATATAACCCCACTTGTCACCTATCATCACCGGTGACAAAGCTTCGGCGAAACGCCATGCGTCGTCAAATTGCGGATTGATTACGATCCTGCCCTTTCTGTCGATGTACCCCCACTTGTCACCTATTCTGACGGGTGCCAATCCTTCGGAAAAACGGCGACAGTCATCAAACTGTGGATTGACCATGATCTTACCCCTTCTGTCGATGTATCCCCACTTGTCCCCTATCATCACCGGCGCAAGACCCTCAGAGAAACGCCAACCGACGTCGAATTGTACGTTGATCACGATATTTCCCTTTCTGTCGATGTAGCCCCACTTCCCACTTACCTTCACCCGTGCTAAGCCCTTTGAGAACCGCCAGGCATCGTCAAACTGGGCTTCCACGACCATCTTCCCCTTTCTGTCGATGTAGCCCCACTTCCCACCCACCTTCACCGGAGCCATCCCCTCGGAGAAGTCCCATGCCAGATCGAACTGTGGATTGATGACGATCTTCCCCTTCCTGTCGATGTATCCCCACCTGCCACCGATTCTCACGGGTGCTAATCCCTCAGAGAACCGCCACGCCTGTTCGAATTGCGGATCGATGACGATCCTACCCTTCTTGCCGATGTATCCCCATTTGCCGTTCTGGCTGATGGGAAATGGTGGGCTCAATTGACCTGATGCCATATCGAGATATCCAGCAGATTGATCTCCGATTCGTATCTTACTCTTCGTGCAATTTCGTGTCAATGGGTATAGACTGATGGTCGTCTCGCATTTTGCAGAAAATATCTCCTCCATGCGACATCCGAGAAGACATTCGGTCCCCGGGTGGCGCGAGGGCGGCTACAGGGCGAAACCCCAGAGTGGTCCTCTGGAACGTTTTTTGCAGGATACTACAAGATGCCCATGAGAGGCTTACGATTAGACGATAAGTCAACGATTCTTTTGCTCCGTTGGCTGACTGTACTCCTGGCCATATTGTTGATGCTGTACAGCAGAAAGGGACTCACGTTCGGAACTAACGCATACATCCTGGGCGTCCTCTTCTTTCTCTCAAACATCCTCCTCACACTCATACCGGCCGAGTATTTCGCGAAGCGCGCAGTCTCGTCAGCTATCGTCATTATGGATGCAGGATTCATCTCCCTCGCGATCTACCTCACGTCCGGCTTCAATACCGATTTCTATCTTGTCTACTACTTCATCATTCTTATCGCGGCGATGAGACAAGAGCTGCGGGGAAGTATAATCACGGGTGTCGTAGCCATCACGCTATATGGTTGGGTTGTATCGATGGCATCCAACGACTTCAACATCCTCTCTACTCCATTTCTGATTCGCGCAGTTTTTCTGCTTCTCATTGCCACCTTTAGTGGTTTCCTTGCGCAACGAGCAAGGACTTTCGAACACGCCAGAGAGGTCGCTACGCGGAAGCTTGAAGAGACTCAGGAGCAACTCCATAGGTCTGAACGACTCGCCATAATCGGTCAGCTCGCAGCGAGCGTGGGTCATGAGTTGCGCAACCCACTCGGCGTCCTAAGTAACTCTTTGTACGTACTCAAACTCAAATTGACCGATGGAGATGAGAAGGTAAGAAGACAAATCGGCATCATGGAAAGAGAGTTGCAGAGGTCGAACAAGATAATCGAAGATCTCCTCAACTTCTCCAGGGGCAGAAAGCCATCCCTCGCTCGACACGACGTCAATGAGATACTCAAAGAAGTCCTCTCTAAGGTCGAAATCCCGGAAGGGGTCACGATGCTGCCGACTTTGGGTCGTGTGCCGCCGGTGATGGCCGACTCCGATCAGCTCCAAAGTGTGTTTCTTAATCTCATCTGCAATGGAATTCAGGCAATACGGGAAACTGGAACATTGAAGGTTGAAGCCAATAGTAAGGATGGATTGGTAGAAGTGAGGATTTCAGACACAGGCGTGGGGATACCCCAGGAGAACCTGGAGAAGATATTCGAACCGCTGTTCACTACAAAGTCGAAGGGCATTGGGCTCGGCCTGGCTATCAGTAAGAGAGTGATCGAAGACCACGGCGGTACCATAGAAGTGGTCAGCAAGCCAGACGTGGGTTCAACCTTTGTGGTACGGATACCGGGTACCGACTGAGGAGGAAGTCGCCTCTGAGTAGCGGCACGGAGCCTGCGTCATTCCCGCCAATCCAGGCTGCGCGAGGGTTATCCAGACGTTCCTGGTCCACGTGGACGAAAAATCCTCACTTCGTGGTGAATCTGCGAGGAATATCTCGGTCTTGACACAATGGCTGGCCTCTACTATACCATCTGAAAAGGGAGGCAGAGATGAAGGAAAAGCCAGAGGGCGGGAAGATAGACACCTTAGTTGGGAAGGACTCGAAACTGAATGGAACGCTCAAGGTCAATGGTTCAGTCAGGATCGATGGTTACCTCGAGGGCAAGATCGAATCAAAGGACGCTGTCGTACTTGGAAAGGATGGAAGGATTAAAGGGGACATAAAGACGAAGGACATCGTGATAGGCGGTCAGGTAATCGGTAATGTATATGCAGCCAACCGCGCCGAGTTTCAGCACGGAGCCAACTTTCAAGGTGAGCTTTTCTGCAAACAGCTTGTCATAGAGGACGGGGTCTTTTTCGAGGGAACCTGCAAAATGACGGATCAAAAGGGCGAGCAGAAAGCTGAGGCGAAGGGTAACCAGCCGAAAGCCGATCAATGAGCTCGCACCACCTCTTTCACTCTCATCAATCGGTTCAAATCTGCCCTCTCGATTTCCGATAATTTCATAGAAATCGCCTTTATCGTCTCTTCCAGACTGGGAATCAACACGTACTCAAGAGCATTCACCCTGCGGCGGGTGCGCTCGATTTCATCCGCAAGGAGCGCCACTGCCTTTTCTCTCTGGGCAAGCTCTACTATCTTCACCACGATTTTCTGCAGCGAGAGAAGCGACTCGTCGAGTTCCCCGGATGTCCCGAAGAATCCGTACGAGTGAATTTTCCCTTCTACAACTGGCTCAAAGACAGGGATCCTCACGTTCATCAGCATTCGGGAGGAAATAGAAATGGAAAACTTCATCCGCGGCAGCAGTAAAGCTTCCTCGAGTGAATGCTCGGAAATCGAAGCAACCGCGAAAAGAAACCTCTTATGGATTTGGGTAATCTCTCTCTCGACCTCCTCTCTTCGCTCCTTCAGGGCTTCTATGAACTCCATCAACCTCTTCATCAACTCGTCTCGCTTATCTTTGAGCAGCTTGTGTCCCCGTCGGGCCATCGCCAGGCGCTTCCTCAGTCTGAGCAACTCCATTCGGGTGGCGGCAGCTTGTAGTCTCATCACTTCACCTCTTCGCGCGTAGTACGCATTTCTCCCTGTCCTTTCGCGATTTCTTCCACTCCAGCCTCTCCTCCTTCTTCTCCATCTCTGCTTCTCTTCCTTCTTTCATCTTCTGCTCCGCCTTCGGTCTTCTTCACCTTCTCATAATAGCGCTCGAGGAACTCCTCTCGGATTCTTTTCAGCTCGGTCTTCGGGAACATACTGAGCAGTTCCCATCCCAGGTCTAACGTTTCCTCAACCGATCTCTCCTCATACTCGCCTTGTGATACGTATCTCTGTTCAAAAACGTCCGCGAACTGGTAGTATTTCTTCTCCATTTCAGTCAGGGCGGCCTCTCCCAGAATCACTGCAAGTTCCTGTGCCTCCTTTCCCCTCGCGTATGCGGCATACAACTGGTTGTACAGGTCGGCGTGGTCTTCCCTGGTCTTGCCCTTGCCTATTCCCTTATCCTTCAACCTCGAAAGCGAAGGCAGTACATCCACTGGAGGCGATACCTTCTTTCTGTGCAACATCCTCGAAAGTATGATCTGCCCCTCGGTGATGTATCCTGTCAGGTCCGGGATCGGATGGGTCTTATCGTCTTCCGGCATGGTGAGGATTGGTATCAGGGTTATGGATCCCTTCTTAGCCTTGATCCTTCCGGCTCTCTCATAGACAGAAGCCAGATCGGTGTAGAGATAGCCAGGATAGCCCCGCCTTCCCGGTATCTCTTTCCTGGCGGCTGCCACCTCTCTGAGCGCTTCACAGTAATTGGTCATATCAGTGAGTATGACCAGAACATGCATGTGCTTCTCGAATGCGAGGTATTCAGCAGCAGTAAATGTCACTCTTGGAGTGGCGATTCTCTCTATTGCCGGGTCATCTGCCAGATTGATGAATAGCACTGATCGGCTTGTTGCCCCGGTATTGCGGAAATCCTCGATGAAGAATTGTGCCTCCTCGAAGGTGATACCCATAGCTCCGAAGACAACTGCAAATTCTTCTTCCTTTCCAAGCACTCTCGCCTGTCTCGCAACCTGTGCTGCCATTCTATTGTGGGGCAAACCACTACCGCTGAATATGGGAAGCTTTTGTCCTCTCACGAGTGGATTGAGACCATCTATGGCAGACACGCCCGTCTGAATGAACTCATTCGGGTAGTCCCTCGCATGCGGGTTGATCGGGGCTCCATTGATGTCGGCTCTTTTCTCCGGGATTATCCGTGGTCCCCCATCCTTCGGCCTGCCAAGACCGTCGAAGATTCTTCCAAGAATATCCATTGAGAGTGGAAATTCTATGCCCTTCGCGAGGAATCTCACTCTTGACTCCGGAATGTCGATGCCTCGTGTACCTTCAAACACCTGGACAAGTGCCTTGTCTCTGTCTATTTCCAGCACCTGGCCCATCCTGACTTCACCAGACGGAAGGACTACCTCTGTCAGTTCAGCGTACTTCACACCACCTACACCCTCAACCACCATGAGTGGTCCGGAGATTTTCGAAATAGTCCTGAATTCTTTCAACATCGCTACACAAAATGCTTGTTGATCGCCAGCGAGGCTTCTTTCTCGATTGCAGTGATTCGATCCAACTGTTTCTCCTCGATGTATTTCGCCCTTGCGATCTTCTCTCTCACTTCGAGTTTTTCCAGTTGCTCGATGTCGGCTCCTTTCTCGAGTGCATCTCTCGCACTGTAGTAGAAATGAAGAATAAGATGCAACATTTTCCATTGTTTTCCGAGCGAGGTGTAAGTATCTGCTTCGTGGAATGCGTTCTGATGAAGGAAATCTTCTCTAATCGAGCGTGCGGCCTCCAGTATCAGCCTATCCTGCGGAGAAAGAGCATCGAAGCCCACAAGCCTTACTATCTCCTCAAGCTCAGCCTCCTGCTCCAGAAGTTTCATTGCCTCCTTCTGGAGCTCAACGAAGTCCTCTGAGATCTTATTCGTGAAGTAATCTTTAAGGCTATCTGTATAGAGGGAGTAGGAGTTGAGCCACGATATTGCCGGGAAATGCCTCCTTGCAGCAAGCCTGTCTTCGAGGCTCCAGAAGACCTTTACCACCCTCAGAGTTGCCTGTACGACCGCATCTGAAAGGTCTCCTCCTGGAGGTGATACTGCGCCAACCACAGAGAGTGCACCTTCTCTTGAATCTGAACCCAGGCACTGCACTCTTCCGGCTCGTTCATAGAATTCTGCAATTCTTGCACCGAGATAGGCCGGATACCCTTCTTCCCCGGGCATCTCCTCCATCCTTCCCGAGATTTCTCTCATCGCTTCAGCCCATCTCGAAGTTGAATCTGCCATCACTGCCACCGAATAGCCCATGTCCCTGAAATACTCGGCAATCGTGATTCCCGTATACACCGATGCCTCCCTGGCCGCCACAGGCATGTTAGATGTATTCGCGATGAGTACCGTTCTCTTCATGAGAGGCTCACCGGACCGAGGATCTTTGAGCTCCGGAAACTCGAGGAGTACGTCTGTCATTTCGTTGCCTCGCTCCCCGCAGCCGATATACACGATGATGTCAGCATCCGCCCACTTCGCAAGCTGATGTTGAATCACGGTCTTCCCCGAACCAAAGGGACCGGGACAGCACGCAGTCCCTCCTTTGCCAGTTGGGAAAAAGGTGTCGATCACTCTCTGACCAGTTACCAGGGGTTCGTGCGGCGAGAACTTCTTCTTATAGGGTCTTGGAATCCTCACCGGCCATCGATGAAAAAGGTTGAGTTCGCGACCACCCTCGGATGTCTTCACCTTCGCGATGGTCTCTTCTACTCTGAGTTTTCCACTCTTGATCTCTTCGATCTCACCCTGTACATCCGGGGGCACGAGAACTCTATGCTCCACGAGCACACTCTCCTGGACCACTCCCAGCACGTCTCCCGGTACTACTTTGTCACCTTTCTTCTTCTTCGCACTGAACTCCCATCGTCTCTCTCTGTCCAGTCCGGGGAGCGATACACCCCTTTGAATGTAGTCACCGACCATCTTCTCGATGAGGTCAAGAGGCCTCTGTATTCCATCATAAATGGATTCAATCAGCCCTGGTCCCAGTTCGACTGACAGAGGTTCAAACGTAGTGTAGACAGGTTCCCCCGGACCAATTCCGCCCGTCTCCTCGTATACCTGTATCGACGCGAAGTCTCCCTTCAACTCGATGATTTCCCCGATGATCTTCTTCTCGCTCACATTCACCACATCGTACATCTTGCAGCCTGTCATGCCCTCGGCCACGACCAGTGGGCCCGAAACCTTTACTATTCTTCCTTCTTTCATCCGCTATGTATGTAAAATAAGTGGGCAGGAGCTGTCAAGGACAAAGCCTTTCCATTAGCCGAAAATGTCCACTCCTACTGCTTTTCTCAGAACCGCCTTCAGCTCTTCCAGAGCATATCCTTCTGAGCCAGCCGCCGTAGGAATGGGGGTAATCGTTGTCCCGGGTTTCATCCGAAGCGTGTGCAGCAATTCTCTCATGCCGGACGCAAATCCCTCAGTCACCAGGATCAAGGAGTAGCCCTGGTCGACCAGTTGCTTCACCCTCTCCTCTGCTTCATTCAGGTTTTCCACAGGAAACACGCCGATCCCCAGTGCCTTGAAGGACAGGATCAGTTCTCTTTCCCCCACCACCGCCATCTTAGAATACATCGGGCAACCTCTCCTTTATCCTGTTGATCTCTATTCCGTGACGCTTGCCCACGAAGAGAAGTCTGAGAATGTTCAGCTCGTTCCGCTTTGCCAAGAAGTATGCTACCAGAGGCTCGACGCCGAGAGCAGTGTATCTCGTATTCCGGAGCCAGTCCAACAGGTAATCATTGCATCTCTTTTCCAATATCAGAAAGGAGCCTTCGCGCTCGAGGTGTCGGTATCCCTCTTCGACAATCGTGAAGTAGGGAGTAGCGTAGAATCTGTGTGGCAAACTCTCCCAGGGTTCCTCCGCCATCGCCGCATACCGTCCACTCTCCACTACACCTCCCTCGAATATCGCAAGGCGCAACGTGTCTCTGTCTTCCTCAAGTCTTCTCAGCCGCGCCAGAGTCTTGATGTTAGTGAGGTCTACGACCAGGGCAAAGAGCTGGGAGAGAAACTCACTCCCCAGGCCGCGAACTATCTTTCTATAAAACTTGAACATCTCCTGGTCGGTGACGAGGTCGATCAGCCTCGGATCCTCCTTCGTGTAGCAACTCTCGAGCGCCCGTGTAATCGTCTGCTGAAGAACCTCGGGAAGTACTCCGAATTTCTCCTCCTCAAACGCACTCCTGAAGAGAGAGATGCCCACGTTGCCACACTCCGACAGTGCTGCACCGAAATCTTCCTTCGCGACAGAAACTTTCATAAGAACCTTCGCATTGTGGAAATCATAGGAGTAACGGGCCAGTTCTGAAAGAGCAGGATCAAGGCATAGCTCCTCAAAAAGGTCGACCGTGCGAGCTTCCTCACTCTGCAGCATCTTCTCATATTCAGCCCCTTCCGACAAGGAAGCGCCGTATGCCGTATCGCCAAGGATCCTGTACAGTTCGTCAAGATCTGATGCTTCAAGCATCCTGTCTACGATTCCCCTTGAAAGAAGCCTGGTTTCTAATGCTCGTATTCTGCCGACCGCGTAGGCATAATCCGCATTTTCGTTCTCGAAGATCATGCCCCCTCCAGATCTGGATCTCCTCGATTCTGCTTCCTCATGCGAACTTCCCCTCCAGATACTCCGCAACCGGACCCATGTTCGCCATTATCTCATCCATGGATTTCTGATATGTTTCCCAACCTCCGGCGATGGGATCTGCGATCGTAGCGTCTCTCACATTGATATCCTTTCGGAAGCGTTTGAGCAGGAAGCTCCTTGTGCACGCATCGGGCAGAAGACGGGAAATCCTCTCCAGGTGTTGTGGTTCGAAAGCCAGCACCAGATCTGCTTCCTTGAGGATCTCTCGAGTGAGAGGTTGTGAGCGGTACAGCGATATGTTCACATTCTGCGCTTCGGCAGCCCTTCGGGCGAGCTTTGTCGGTGGAAAGCCCAGCGACGCGTGGGTGCCCGCAGACATCACCCTCACCTTCCTTCTCGTCTTCGAAGAGAGACTTCTTCTCAGAAACCCGCTCGCCATAGGACTTCTGCAGCTATTTCCTGTACACACAAAAAGAACGAGGAGATGTACGCCTTCCCCCATTTTGATATCAGATCCAAGCGCCTTCTCGATATCCGCAATGGGTACGCTCCCCTTTCTCAGCAATGTTGGAGGCGTTGTCGTCACGTCAATGACCGTGGAAGCCGGTCCATCACATTTGCCCCCATCGATTATCACTTCCAGCTCCTCGTCGGCAAATCGCGAGGCGACGTTCGCCGCGGTAATCGCTTCATCCTCTCCGGAAGGATTTGCGCTCGTCGTGGCAAGCGGAGTGTTCAACGCCTTGAGTATCTTCAGCATTACCTCATGGCCGGGAATTCTGACACCAATTCTCCCTTTCGAATCTACGAGCGCCAACGGGGACGCATCTGAGTGCTCCATAACGACCGTCAACGGTCCTGGCAGAAATCTCTGCATCAATCTTCTGGCGGCGGCATTAGGTCTTGCATATCTGTTCACTGAGGTCTTCCTCGGTACGAAGAGCACAAGTGGCTTCGTCTTACGCCTCTTTTTCAAGGCGTAGACACGAGCGATCGCAGTCTCGTCAAACGCACTGCATCCAAGGCCGTATACGGTGTCTGTAGGGAATGCGATCAGACCTCCTTCCGTAACGACGTGCGAAATCCTCCTCAGATCCGCGGCCCCCAGTTTCTTCCCGTCGAGAATCACCGCCAGAATTATACGAGCCACGGATTGAATGTCAACCAGCCCGAATTGGGCCATCGCAAGCATCGTACGGAGCACTATTGCTAAGATTCACGAATCCGCCCACATGTGCGCTTACAGGGACGATAGATCCCTCTCTTCTGGTTCTCTCTCGATCTCGTCGCGTGAGTTACGCCTGTCATGCCTCGACCATCAGGTCGCCTCCGCCGATGTGAGCATGTGTGACGATGGAGAACGCGAGCTTGACGCTGCAATGGACCTTTTCATAGAATTTAGGTCGTGGAGAGACTTTTCCTCGTAGACGGCTCTGCTATTGCTTACCGTTCATTCTTCGCATTGAGGAAACAGGGCTTGAGTACATCCACAGGTGAGCCGACCGGAGCTTCGTACGGATATACCAGATTCATTCTCAAGATCCTGAAGGAATTCTCACCAGAGTTCATCGCCGTCTGTTTCGATACCTCGGCCCCCACTTTTCGTCATGTCAAGTATCCCGAGTACAAAGCGACGCGAGAGAAGGCACCTGACGAACTGAAAGTACAGATACCACGCATTGCACAGATCACGGAGGCCCTTGGCATTCCCATGTTGGAACTGGAAGGCTATGAGGCTGATGACGTGATGGGAACGCTCACCAGAAGAGGAGAGCAGCAAGGGATGGAGGTATACCTCATCACATCGGACAAAGACTTCCTCCAACTCGTGAACGAGAAGGTGAGGGTCATCAACCCAATGCGTGCTGGGCAGGAAATCGTCGTCTACGATACTGAAAAAGTGAGAGAACGTTATGGAGTGGAGCCGCATCAGGTAGCCGATGTCCTGGGCCTTGCGGGTGACGTCTCAGACAACGTACCGGGTGTACCAGGCGTCGGGGAGAAGACCGCAAGTCAGCTGGTGAGAAGGTTCGGCTCACTGGAACAGGTCCTTTCAAATGTAAAGAAGATTTCGAGGCAAGGCTTGCAGAAGAATCTCTCCAGCTTCAGCGAGATCGCTCTCCTATCCAAGGAACTGGTGGTCATCAAGACCGACCTGGAACTCGCTGCAGACATAGAGAGCCTAAGATACAGCGGGATGGACGTTTCCTGTTTGGTCAGGCTCTTCAAAGAGCTGGAATTCTCGTCACTGCTTCCAGAACTCCCTGCAGAGAGGAGAGAAGTGGCGTACACGAAGCTCAAAGGAAAGCAGTTGCTTCCAAGGTTGCTCAAAGAGAAAGAATTCGGATTTCTACTGGACCACGGAGCCGCAGTCTCATTGCAGTCCGGAGAAACATTCCTTGCGCACGAAGTGAAACCCCTCAGCGAAGCTTTTGAATCTTCAACGATTCAAAAGGTTTCAGCAAATTTCAAGAACGACCTGCTTGCGTTGAAGAGCCAGGGAATAGCTCTTCAGGGAAGAGTATTCGATCTGTCACTGGCTTCATATCTTCTTCGCCCCTCATCCAAACTGCACTCCCTTCGAAGCCTTGCCCTCGAGTACCTGGACCGCAGAGTTCCAGAGGAGCATGATTCTGGGGAGGAGGACTTATGCGAAC
>Ga0111225_1067_pt1 | contig 11871 bp, 10 predicted proteins | sample DeeMarSWOR152_54_FD_80389 | JGI IMG/M metagenome (GOLD analysis project Ga0111225, IMG submission 80389) | candidate division TA06 bacterium DG_26
GGGTCTCTTGACCCTACGCACTGAATGAAGGCTATCCTTTTGGGTTCCTTGCCATCCGATAGCCTTGTGAGATGTCCTCCAAAGGGACCAGAGGCAGAGAGTATGCGTTCCAATTCGAGTGACGTGACGACGTTCTTGTACCGTCCATAACCGTACTCACTCTTTATTGCTGCATCGAAAACGTCGCAGCCGGTGGCCACGATAATCGAACCCACATTGAGTTCCAGTTTCTTCTCTTCTTGATGGAAGTCTATTGCTTCTGCATCACAGAAATCCTGACAGATTTTGCACTCACCAGTCTGCAGTGATACGCAGTGTTCCTGGTCAACGATGGCACAGTTCGGCACTGCCTGAGGAAAGGGGATATATATTGCAGGCCTCTCTCTTAGACCCATGTCGAATTCGGCAGAGATCGGATGAGGTTCGTTCTTGGTGATCTTCCCGAGTTCTATTCCTTTCGTAGGACAAACGAAATAACAGGCACCACACGTCTGACATACGTCAGATCGGACGTCAAAGGCTGGTTGTACTCGACGTTTACTGCCTCTGCCAGCGAACCCGATCGCTCCTCTCCCCATTCTCTCACGACAGACCCGGACGCAGAGGCCACAAAGCACACAGTCCTCATTCTCCGGTTCAATTCTCGGTTTCTCGACTCCCACCTCTCTTGCAACACGCCTGACCTCTTCCGAATCTGGACAACGAGCCAACAGCAGCTCAGCCATAATCTTGCGTGCTTTCCTCACCCGTTCCGTATCTGTCTTCACAATGAGTCCCGCGTGCGTAGGATACGTACAGGATGCCTCAATCGATGGACGACCAGAATCTCGATGTATCTCTACCAAGCAGAGCCGGCATGCACCGTATGATTTCAGCGCTCTATGATAGCACAGGGTCGGTATGTTTATACTGAGTTGTTGTGCAACCTCGAGCAGTGGCGTACCTTCTTCAGCTCGAATCTCCTGATCGTTGATGGTCAGACGTATCTTTTTCCCCATGTCTATTCCTTTGCTATTGCTTCGAATTTGCACACATCATAACACGCTCCGCACTTGATACACTTGCTTTCATCGAGAGCATGGGGTTCTTTCTTTTCTCCGCTGATAGCTCCAACAGGACAGGCTTTCGCGCATGCCATGCACCCTGTGCATCTCTCGACGACTATGGAGTAATGCACAAGTTCCCTACAGACCTTCGCCGGACATTTCCTCTGTTCGATATGCGCTTCATACTCCTCCCTGAAATACTGGAGAGTTGAAAGAACAGGATTTGGAAGTGTCTGGCCTAATCCACACTGGGAGGCATCTTTCACTGCTTCCCCCAACTCTTGAAGAAAATGGATGTCTCCCTTCTCTCCTTTTCCCTTCGATATTCGTGTGAGAATCTTGAGCATTGCTCTGCTTCCTTCTCTGCAGCTCGTGCACTTTCCGCACGACTCATCGTTTGTGAATGTGAGGAAGTATTTGGCAATATCGACCACGCATGTGTCTTCATCCATTACTACCATTCCGCCTGAACCCATCATCGAGCCTGCTTCTGTCAGACTCTCATAATCAACGGGCAGATCAATGAGATGTGCCGGGATACATCCTCCAGAGGGCCCTCCTGTCTGTATCGCCTTGAGTCTCTTGCCCTCAGGAATTCCACCACCAATATCATAGATGATTTCTCGCAAGGTGATACCCATAGGCACTTCAACCAGTCCAGTGTTCACGACCTTGCCGACCAATGAGAACACTTTCGTCCCTTTGCTCCCCTCGGAACCGATTCTGGAATACCAATCACTGCCTTTGGTCATAATGGCAGGAACATTCGCCCACGTCTCCACGTTGTTTATGTTGGTAGCTCTCCCCCATAGTCCGGATTGCGCTGGAAAGGGAGGTCTTTGGCGCGGTTCTGGTGATATGCCTTCTATTGAGTGGATGAGAGAAGTCTCTTCCCCACATACAAAGGCGCCTGAACCTTCCCTTATCTCGATGTCGAAATCGAAACCAGTACCCATCACATCTTCACCAAGTACTCCGTGTGTTCTCGCGAGAGAAAGGGCTTGTCGCAACCTGTCAATGGCCAACGGATATTCTGATCGTACATAGATGAATCCCTTGCTCGCTCCAATGGCATAGGCTCCGATCACCATACCCTCGAGAACAGAGTGAGGATCGCCCTCCAGAATCGATCTATCCATGTAAGCTCCAGGGTCCCCTTCATCAGCGTTGCAGATGATGTACTTCGTGTCACCGGTCGCCTCTCTCGTCAGTTCCCACTTCCGACCAGTTGGAAAGCCGGCTCCCCCTCTCCCTCTCAGTCCCGATCTCTTGATTTCCTCGATTATCTCATCTGGGGATAGTCCAGTGAGGACCTTCCACGACGATCTGTAGCCGCCTCTGCCGACGTACTCCTCTATCGAATCAGGACTGATGAATCCACAGTTCCTCAGGGCGATCTTCTTCTGTTTCGCAAAGAACGGAAGACCCTCGTAGAACGGAATTTCAGTCAAATTGCCGCTTGAACCGTACTCCTTCACCACTTCGTCAAGCAAGAGTTCGTTCTCGAACTTGCACAGGACATATTCTTCGACGATACGCCCCTTGCTCAGTTCCTCTATCAGATGTCTTGCCTTCTGTCGTGTCATCTCACAGTACGTCAATCTGGGTAAGCCTGGCGCACACACATCTACGAGCGGCTCCATCTGACAGAAGCCAAGACAGCCGGTCTTTGCCAACGTCGCATCCAGTCCATGTGCCCTGATGCTTTCGTCCAGTTGATCATAGACTTCCTGCGCCCCAGTGGCCAGTCCGCAAGTAGCCATTCCCACAACGATCTTGATGCAACCCGGGTAGATCGATTCTATCCCCTTCCTCTTGATCACTTCGAGATGGTCTTCATTCCTTATCTTCATGCATAATCCCTCAAAACGTCTGAAAGCTTGGACAACCTTACCTTTCCATATACCTTGCCGTCTATCATTATTGCGGGTGCGATACTGCAGCAGCCGAGACACCGAACGGAATTCAGAGTGAATCTCAAGTCCGAAGTGGTTCCACCTTCCTCGACCCCCAGCAGTTCACTGAACCTGTCGAGAATTCCCTCCGCACCCTTCACATAGCAAGTAGTCCCCAGACAGACGCTGATTTGGTGACGTCCCCTCGGTGTAAGGCCGAAAGCGTTATAGAAGGTGGCGATGTGGCATATATCAGCCAATGGCACCTTCAATTCCTTCGACACGTGTCTCAACAGATCCGGAGGCAAATAGTGGTATTCTCTACTGAGGTGCTGCAACACTGGCATCAGCCGTCCCGTCTCTTCACTGTGTTCCTCCATTATTGCATTCAGTCTTTGTCTGTCTTCCTCGGCAAGGACGGGAGGCGGTATTTCGTCGACTGGATAGAGCGTCTTTCTCACGGGACAATTCTCCATGCACACTCCACAGCCAGTGCATTTCTCTGCATCCACGTAACGGGCCTTCTTCTTGACTGCTACGACGAAGTTGCCAGCTTCTCCCTGTAGATCCTCAACTTCCGCATTGGTTATGATTTCGATATTTGGATGCCTTGCAGTGCTGACCAATTTCGGCGCCAAAATGCACATGGAACAGTCATTGGTGGGAAAGGTCTTATCAAGCTGCGCCATAAGGCCACCGATGCTGGGATTTTCCTCTACCAGATAGACCTTGAAGCCCGAGTCTGCAAGATCGAGCGCTGCCTGTATCCCTCCTATGCCGCCACCAACCACCAGGACGGCACCGATTTTCTCACGCTCGTTCACAGTATCCTCATTACTCGCTCTGCCATCACTCATCCGTTTTTACCACAGGAGTCACGGTTACCCTCAGATTCAACGCCTTTGAGATCAGACATGTGCTGTGTGCAGTGTTGATCGCGGATTTCGCCTTGGAAACGTCTCGAGGATCTGAGACTACGATCAAAGGACGGATTTCTACCTCATCGAGTCTGAAATCACTGCTTACGATGCACGCTTTGCCAACGGCGTCACTCGTGTAGGCGACCAAGCTGCCTCTGGCCTTTGCAAAAAGCCATCTGAAGGTCGTCATTATGCACGTATCAATGGCTGCAACAAACAGATGTTCCGCTGTCCAATATCCATGACGGCCACCAAATTCTGGTGGACACCCAACCTCAATCTGCTTCCTCTCATCACTGGAAAGGATTCCCTCACGCGCATCAACCCAGACACTCCTCGTTCTGAATTCATAGATCTTTGGCTCGAGTCCTGCTTTCATATCACTCTCTCAAGAAACTTGTCTGCCTTCACTCTGTTCAGTCTGAAACCCAGAGATTTTGGATCGATTCCAAGAGCTATTCCCAGAAGTTGTGGATAGTAGAGTACGGGGAGATTGTACGTTGCGTCAGATCTTGCCTCAATTCTCGCCTGATTCTCATCGTACATGACACCGCAGAATGGGCACATGAGCACCATGGCGTGGGCACCACTGGATCTCACGTCCTCCAATTTCTTCTGTGCCAGGGACAGCGCAATCTCTTCATCGATAGCCAACACCCCCGCTCCACAACAACGTTCTCGTTCGCTATACCGCACTGACTTAGCACCTGTGACTTCAATCAGCTCATCAAGCGAATGCGGATCCTCCGGATCCTCACAATCATCATAGATCTCCGAGGGCCTCAGATAGTGGCACCCGTAATGCAATATCCTCACCACATGTTTCACTGCGATCGCGCTTCCAAAAACATACTCCCCCTTACCGCCTCCCAATTTGGATACGACCTGTTCCCGAAGGACATCGTTGTGCGCAAGCTGACGATTCACCTCTGTCAAGGTCCCTGTACAGGCACTACAGAGTACACAAACATCAAGTTCCTCTCTTTCGGCGACCATTAGATTTCGAGCGGCCATAAGAAGATGACTCTCATGATGGACTGACTTCAGGGGGAAACCGCAACATTCGAAATCTGGCAAATCAACGAGTTCGATGCCCAGCGCTCTCGCGACCTCACGGGTTGCCAGTTCGTAGTTTCTGCTCTTAGTAGGAGCAGTACAGCCCAAGAAAAGAGCGTATCTCATCTCAGTTTTTTCTCTTCACGATGTCCAGCAGACCCGACGCCCGGCATATTTCGCCCGCCGAACCTTCACCTGTCGAGAGCTTCGGCAACCCCAAAGATTCTCTCTTCCGATTATCAAAATCGTCGATAGGGTATAGCCGGCTGTTCTTCGCTAATATGTCCATCTGTGCAACAAAAGACGGATGAACATGCCCCTCCTTCACTGCGATGTTCTTGATGGCATTGATAACTTCGGTAAACTTGACTCCCTGTGGACACCGCTCAGTGCAGATGTAGCAGGATGAGCATAACCAGATGAAATCACTTCCTATTACTCTTTCCTTCATTCCCAAAAGCGCCATGCGAATGATCTTGCGAGGATTGTATCGCGAATCTATCTCTCTGATGGGACAGCTGGCGGTGCAGATCCCACACGCAAAACACACCTTGATGTTCTCCCCGCCCGGTTCTTTCGCGATATCGTGCTTGAACTCTGGGTCAAGTACGTTCACTTTGACATATTTCGACGTCTTCCTCTCCACTATCTCCCTCTTGACCCACCAATGTATGAGGGCATCTCCGTCAATGAGGTTGGCGAGATCCTTCCTGAGGTCTGAGGATTGGATTCTCACAATCCATCCTTTGCGATACGGATCGGTATTCAACACTGAACTGTCTTCCGTTAGCAGATTGTTCACTTCTACCACTCGCCCACCGACCGGTGACCACAGTTTATACACTTTTCCACCTGCTCCGTAGACCTGAGCGAAGGTGCTGCCTTGCTCAACTTCCGCTCCTATGGACGGCAACTCTATCCTGTTCACGACGCCAATGGTCTTCTGGAACACATCATCTATGCCTGCTTCAGCGACGTCCTCGGTTATCATCCGTGCCCATGAATGTTCCGGCAGGTAGTATAAGTCGTCAGGCATTACATATTCGAATGCTACCCGGGTTCTCCTTGCCTTCGCTCGTTCCTCACGAGTGAGTCTGCGCCTCTCAATTGCTCTCGTGACTACGCTTCTCAGCTCATTCGGTGTAAATGGCTTCGAGATGTAATCAAATGCCCCCAGTTTCATCGCCTCCACAGCAGTCTGGATGGTCCCATATCCCGTAATCATGATAACGTCTGTTTCCGGTTTCTCCTCCTTCACGATTCTGAGGAGATCCATCCCACTCAGTCTCGGCATCTTGAGGTCCGTGACTATCGCATCGTATTTCTCCTGTCTTATCCTCGTTACCGCCTCTTCAGCGCTTGACGCGGTGTCTACCTTGTGTCCACTCCTAGTAAGAGCAACTTCACAGCTGCTCAGGATACCTGGCTCATCGTCAACGACGAGAATCGTAGCGAAGTCGTTCATCAACAATACACCGAGTTACATTCCAACAGATTCAATAGAATCTTGCTGTACGCGTGTGTCGCCGTACCTTCTTCAATAGCTCCTCTGTAGGAATTGGCTTATCAGCATAGTCATCCGCTTCATGACCAACGGCCACTTCACACGCAAAATCTGGCTTTCTCAGTTCTCTGCCGAGGACTGTCGTCATCAACACAGGTATTCCATGTGTCCTTTTGCCTTCCTTCAGCTCAGTGCACACAGTGTATCCGTCCTTATCAGGAAGCATGACATCCAGAATGATCATGTCTGGCAGATGCTCTTTGGCCATTTCGACACACTCCTCACCATTCTTTGCCACGACCACTCCGTATCCATGTGTCTGTAGAATACGCTTCGTCGAAAGTACAAAGTCAGGATCATCATCGGCTATCAATATCGTCGTCTTTCTTGTCTCGATCTTCCGATAGGCCTCGCTGATCAGCTTATCTACCCTCCTCAACAGCTCTTTGGCGCTGACGGGTTTCTCCGCGTAATCGTCCACTCTGTGATGGCTCACGATCTCCTTCAGGTGACTTTTGGGCTTGGCGGCCGCTGTCACGACGAGGACGGGTATGTCAGAAGTCCGCACATCGGTCTTCAACGTTTCACAGAGAGATAGACCGTCCCGGTCTGGCAGCATCAGGTCCAGAATGATGAGAACCGGAGCTTCTTGGCGCACCCTCTCCAAAGCCTCTTCTCCATTGGCTGCTCCGACAACCCGATATCCATCGTTTTCCAGGATCGTCTTTGTTGCTTCGACGAAGTCCTGGTCATCATCCACGATGAGGATTTTCCTCCAATCACGTATGTAAGGCATGTGACCCTCCCTGTGACCCCGGATTTGTCCCGCAGGACTCCTCCGTATCACTCCTATCTAACAGGTTCACACTTGCCGACCGTCTCAAGGTTTCTTCTTTCGACAAGCTACTCATGTATTCACCCATTTGCTCAGTAGTAGGGAGCTATGTGCTTCTCAATCTTCTTGAGAAGCTTCTCAGTCTTGATCGGTTTATCCGCGAAATCGTCAGCAAGATGGTCAACAGCGATATCCTGAGCGAATTCAGGTTCCGTGAAGACTTTGCCGACGGCCGTCAAGACGATTATCGGTATGGATCTGGTTCTCGCATCCTTTTTGAGATCGCGACACACTGAGAAGCCGTCCTTATCAGGTAGCATCACATCGAGTATGATTACATCAGGCAACAGCACCTTTGCCAGTTTCAGTCCTTCATCACCGTTTATCGCCACCGAGACCTCGTACCCATTTGCTTCCAACACCTTCCTTGTCGAGTCCAAGAAATCTTGGTCGTCATCAACAATGAGGATTTTCCTCTTTTCTTTTCGTTCAGGTGTGACCGCTCTTCGTGTAAGCAGGTGTTCAACTCTCACGAGAAGGTCGTTCGCACCCAAAGGCTTCTCCACGAAATCATCCGCTCCGTGGAAAGCAGCCATTTTGCCTGCATAGCTCTCTCCATTCGGTTCCCGGCTTATTGCAGTCGTAATGAGAATAGGTATGCGCGAACATTCTGGGTCTTCTTTGAGGTCACGACACACAGAGTACCCTTCTCGTGTCGGCATCATGATATCAAGAATAATCAGATCCGGCCTGGTCTCCTTCGCTCTTCTCAGTCCTTCTTCGCCATCTGACGCCGTCAATACCTCATATCCTCCGCCCTCCAGTATCGTGCTCACCGCATCGACGAAATCTCGGTCATCGTCGACGATTAGAATCTTCTTCCCGCTCATGACCCCTCCATTCACCGATGATCCGAACGGACCCTCGGCAAATACACACTGAAGGTGGAACCTTTGCCCAATTCACTGATCACTTCCACGTGTCCGGAGTGCGCCTCCACTATTCTTTTCACAATTGCGAGTCCAAGTCCCGTGCCGCTGATTCCTTCTGTGTCTTTGGTCTTCACACGGAAGAATTCGTCGAAAATAAGCGGTCGGTGCTCATCAGAGATACCTATTCCCGTATCAGTGAACCTTACCACCAGATAACCATTTTCTTCTCCAGCTTCAATCTCTATCGTACCATTCTCTCGATTATATTGTATCCCATTCATCAGCAGGTTGGTGAAGACCTCCTCCAAGGTCTCCTTGTCTCCTTGGATCTCGGGAAGCGCATTACCGAAGGCTGTCGATAATCGAATATTCTTCTTCTTCGCAAGAGGCTGCACAGATTCCATGCTTCGTCTAAGAATCGGGACTATCTCCAGAGACTCGAATTTCCGGGCAAGCGTACCGGCCTCTATCCTCGACATGTCTAGCCAGTCGTTAATCAGCTTCAATAGACCACTGATGCGTTCACTCACGCGTTGGACTATATTCTTCTGCTCTACACTCATTTCGCCAGCCATTCCCCCCAACAGTACCTCAAAATACTGTTGCACGGCTGCCAGCGGCGCCTTCAACTCGTGCGAGACCATGGTGACGAAGTTCCTCCTCATCTTCTCCTTTTCCTCTCTCAGGGCAACAGACTCCAACGCAAGTCTCCTCACCTCCAGTCCTCTTTTCACGATCAGCCTCAATTCGTCAGGAGTAAACGGTTTGGGCAGGAAATCGTATGCTCCCCGTTTAATCGCTTCGACTGCTGCTTCTATTGTCGCATAGCCCGTGATGACAACCGTCACGATGCTCTCGTCGATCTCCTTGATCTTTTCCAAGACTTCCATACCATCCATGCCGGGCATCTTCAGATCCACCAGTGCGAGATCTGGACGCACGTCGCGTACAATCCGTAAGCCGCTCGGGCCATCGTTTGCTGCGTCTACCGCGTATCCCTCCTTGCTGAGAACCTTCCTGCACGATTCACGAATAACCTCTTCATCATCGATAACCAAGATAGTCCGTTGACCAGGCATCTACTCTCCCTCCTTCCACTCCATCTTCTTGAGAAGTTTCTCAATGCCGTGGAGTAGATGAGCGGCACTGATCGGCTTTTCGGCATATGCGTCCGGCTGGAAGTACCTGTTCCCTTCTTTTACTCCCAATCTCAGTCCGGTCTTCTCACTGATCGCTGAGATTGCGAAGACTGGGATATCCCTGAGCTCAGGGTCTTGTTTCAGTCTGTAGCATATGGTAAGGCCATCCGACAATTTCTCCAGCATTATGTCCAGAACGATCAGGTCGGGCTTCTCCCTGGAGAGTTTGTCCATCGCCTGCTCAAGGTTGTGTGCACCATCGACTGCAAAACTTCTTCTCTCCAGGATCTCCCTTGCCCACTGCACGAAATCCAGATCATCATCTATGATGAGGACCTTCGCAGTCGATTGAGATCTATCCATGTTGTTTCCTCTCATACTTCTTAAACGCGTTTTCAACAGCTGCTACTAACTCCTCCGGTTCAAACGACTTTATGTAATAGTAGAATATGCCCTTTTCCCTCGTCTTCGCCTCAAGTCCCCTCCAGTTCTCGCTGGTCGTTGCGATGACCTCGATGTCGCTGCATATGGCGCGAATAACTGGGATTCCTTCGTATCCGTGTCCATTCCGCGCCTGTACATCTACTATCACACAGCCAAAGTCTTTTTCTCTCACCTTCTCTACGGCCTCTGACACGGTCTCGACCGCCTCGACGTCACACCCGCATTCCTTGAGCAAGAGAGAGAGCTTGACCCTCGCATACTTGTCCGCGTCTATTATCAACACTCTCTTCATCTCCACCTCTACACCAGCCGGAAATGGAGCAGCAGGAGAACAAAGATAATTACTGATCCCCCAAGGAAGCAGAGACCGATGTAGTCCGGCAAAGCTCCGTTGTGCACTCTTCTCAGGATCCTGATCGCGACCGAGAAGGGCTTGCTGATCTGTTCATACAGATCAAAGAACCTGTCGCCAGCAACCTTGTACACCTCTCTTAGCAGGGCGATCGTCCGTATCGAATCATAGAAGTGAGAGGCGGGAATCTTCAACCCTTCGTAATCAAAGCTTCCTCCAATCAACTCCTCCTCCTCGGTTGACTTCGGGTACAGGTGAATCGAGACCATCTTGCCGGCTTCATACTTCGTCACTTCTCCTCCCACGAATGACGGCGAGACCCTGGCTCGACGTGTGCCAGTCATGAGGTAGACGAGTGCTCCCACTCCAAGCCCGGCGAGTATGAAGATCGCTGCGAGACCTGGAGTCCACGCTCCTGAAATGGTCATCGGCCTGTCTCCAACTATTGGAGTGAGAAAGTAGCGCACTACGGTACTTGCGAATAGACCCATTGAGATGGCAAACACACTGAGTATGACGAGTGGCATCCACATGGATGCCTTCACCTCTGTCGTCTTAAACATGGCTCGTGAGTGGCCTCCCAGGAATGCTGAGTGAAGCGTCTTGACGAAGGACGCAAAGGTGAGCACGCTACCGAACGCCGCAACCGTGAGAAAGATTGGAAATAGCCACACCGAACCCTCACTCTGACCAAGTTCGATCACTCCTTGGTAAATCATCCATTTAGAGAAGAATCCGTTCAGGGGAGGAATACCAGATATTGCCAGCGCAGCCACGAGAGAGCTGAAAAACGTTACCGGCATGACCGAGGCGAGACCGCCGAGTCGCTCCAGCTGCACAGTGTTCGTTCTGTGTTCGACCGCACCCGCACAGAGGAATAGAGATGTCTTGTAGACACAGTTGTTGATCATGTGAAACAATCCACCAATGATGCCTATCGGTAAACCTGTTCCAATACCAAGCACCATGTAGCCTACCTGGCTGACCGCGTGAAAAGCCAGCAGCTTCACCAGGTGCTTCTGCACCACTGCCATCCCCACCGCCGCAATGATGGTGACACTCCCAATGACCATCAGAATGATGCTCACAGCTGACAGTGGAATCACTTGAAAGAAGTCGAGGCATATTCTCGTGAGCAGGTAGATGCCCAAAAGCTTGTCTATCGAACCAGGAAGAAATGCCATCACGGGTACCGGTGCTGTCTCTGCAGAATCTGGAATCCAGCTGTGGAATGGCATGGCACCTGCCTTCGTCAACGCTCCAATGAGGAGACAGAAGAAAGCCACATAGGTGAGCCACCCCTCAAGAGGTAAGGAAAGTTCGCTCATTCTGAAGGTTCCCGTAAGATAGAAGATGATTCCAGCCCCAAGCAACATGATCACGTCCGAACCTCCGACCATGAGAAGGGCTTTCATCCCGGCTCGTTCTGAACCTCTGGCTCCGAGACAAATCAGGAGATACAGTAACACTGCGAGCACGCCCCAGAAGAGAAGGAAGACCACAAGATTATCTGACAAAATCGAACCTGCAGCCGCGGCGACGGTAAGGAGTAGATATGCGTAGTATTGCCGACTCCTCGGGTCCCCTTCCATTTTACGGACTGAATAGACGGATACGAGTATGCCGAAGAATGTGGTCGCCAAAAGAATGAAGCAGTTGAAATGATAGGCGATCAGGCTGAAACCAATCTCGATACCTTCCCAGCTCACCAAGGAGAATACTTCACACTGATTGGTACCAGACAGGAA
>Ga0111225_1040_pt1 | contig 11576 bp, 10 predicted proteins | sample DeeMarSWOR152_54_FD_80389 | JGI IMG/M metagenome (GOLD analysis project Ga0111225, IMG submission 80389) | candidate division TA06 bacterium DG_26
GGAGGCAGAACCACGTAACCCTGCTCCACAACACATCGTTTTGTCCATGTATTCTAGAGCTTCCATGCCAAGCCCCTCCACCAGACGGTCAAGTTTGGCAGGAGCTTCGGCGCAGTCAACTTGGAGAATCTCCTCTGGCCTAAGCAAGTGACATCCTGTATGTGTAACCACGCGCATAGGGACTTGCCTTACAACCTTCTTCTCAATCTCCTCTACCCCCATCGTATCGTGAAGCAGCTGATGCAGATGGATTATTCTCGAAGTGCCCTTGTACTCCATCCCTATGTCAGAGAGTTTCTGGTTGACGATCTCTCTCTTGGAAGACTCTGTGTCAATCTCATGTTTTGCCATCGTCAGGGATTCATGACAGCCTGCGCAGGTGGTCAGGATATCTAGCTCTTCCTCCTCTGCCAATGCGATGTTTCTGGCAGCGAACGCAAGCCAAGTTTCATCAGAGAACGAGCGGATTCCGTTGGGCTCGGGACAACATGTGAATGGCAAATCGACGAGCTCAATATCAAGATGAGGCGCTACCATTCTCACTGACTTCTCAGCAAAGGGTAGACGATACGCCATCGTACAACCTGGAAAGAAGGCGAATTTCACTGTGCGGAGCCCTCCTTGGCGAGGTTCTTCTCAAGAATCTCCATTGCTCCTGTCGCCCTGAACAGTTTCTCGATATGCTCCGGATTTGGTTTGGGTAGCTCAGGCAATCCAAGCTGACTCCTTTTTCTGTCCACCCCTGTGGAACCTGGGGCTATAATCCCTGTCGTGAAAAGAGATTCAACGGCTTGAACTACACTAGATGGTGCCTTTCCCTCGGCCGAAGAGATGTTTTTGAGCTTGATAAGAATGTCCGCCAGAGAGATGCCCATTGGACATCTTTGATCACACATCAGACAATAGGCACACAACCACTCGTTCCCTTGTTCAGCAACTTGACCCGTGGAAACTATGGAGTCAACAGCCAGCCGCGGATTCACGTCTGGCGCGACTCGAAAAACTGGGCAAGAAGAGGCACAGATGCCGCACTGAAAACATGGTCTGGCCGCCTCCCGGAGTTCGTCGATCTGTTTCTTCTTTGCATTATCTGTCACTGTTGTCACCTATTTCCTCGAATGTTTCTTCTCGGTCGGCTTCTTCGGCTTTTTCTTCGTTGCCGCCTTGGCTTTGGTCGACTTCTTCGATACTGGCTTCTTCTTTGGTTTCGCAGCAGCTAATGAGGCCTCTCTATTCTTCTCAGCGACCTCTGACATCTGGGTCATGATCCCTTGCCATTTCTTGCCCTCGCCAGCTGATACCCACTCTACTCTGAACCTATCATCGTCTATGTTATTCCTCTTCATCCAACGTCGAATACGTGGTTCACGTTTTGCCATCCAATGATTGCCGCTCTGGAAATGGCAGTCAGCCGGCAAGTGGCAACCAGAGTAGAGCACGGCACCCGCACCCAGTTCAAACGCTTTCTGCGCGAACTTGACATGGAAGCGGCCAGAACACATTGCTCGGATGACTCTCGCGTTAGTTGGATACTGCATTCTGGACACGCCTGCTAGGTCTGAGCCTCTGTAAGAACAGAATGCACAGGCGAAGGCCACGATCTTCCCGGCGGCATCTTCCTTCAATGCCATCTCTATCTGGGCCTCTATCTGTTGATCTGTGAAATTCGGCATGTAGATTGCACCCTGAGGACAGTCTCCAGCACAGGACCCGCAGGCCTGACAAAGCGCCCCCATCACCGTGTGCTTGCCAGTCCCATCTACAACTATTGCCCCATATGGGCACCTATTCACACAGGTGCCGCAGCGGTTGCACTTCTCCTGCATTATCCTGGCGCTCAGTGCCTCGATTGGGTACCGCCCTTTCTGAAGAATGATTGCAGCTCGACCTGCTGCTGCGCTAGCTTGGATGACGGAATCGCGGATGTCCTTTGGTGACTCTGCGCCACCACAGATGAACACGCCCGCCGAGCTTGTGTCTACAGGTCGCAGCTTCGGATGCGATTCAATGTAGAAAGAGTCCGAGGTACATGAGATGGGCAAGGGAAAGTCGCCTGCTGTGCCTTCTGCGCCCATCGAGAGGATAACCATATCGTAGTCTTTCATTACAAGCTGATTGTGAGTCGTATCTTCTACACTCACCCGGAGGTTCTTTGTGTCCGGATACTGCTGTATCTCTCCGACTCGGCCCCTCACAAACATGATGCCCTCTTCTCGCGCTTTGAGATATTGGTCCTCAAAGTACTTCCCGTGCATTCGAAGATCTTGATAGTAGATGGTGACCTCAGTGTCCGGGTAATGTTCCTTTATCAGGAGTGCACACTTCACTGACTCTGCACAGCAATAGTTGGAGCAACCTGTTCTAGTGCTCAAGTTCCTAGATCCTACACACTGAGCAATGGCAATTGATCCCGGCTTGGTGAGGTCAGAAGGTTTTACAAGGTGACCCTCAGTAGGCCCAGCGGCGTTTATGAGCCTCTCAAACTCAAGCGTGGTTATAACGTTTGGATATCTGCCCCAACCGAGACGTGGAATCTTGTTCGGATCTGCTGGTGAGAATCCAGTCGCAAGGATGATGACCCCGACCTTAAATTCGATTATCTTGTCCCTGTCTGACGGAACGATTGCTTCTTGTTCGCATTTGTCAATACACTTGCCGCACCTAATGAGGTCCATTCCCAAACACGCGTCGGTATCAATGTAGTAAGAAGAGGGGACCGCCTGAGGGAAGGGAATACTGATAGCCTTCTTCCATGTGAGATTCTGATCTGTGCGACTTGGAACATCCACAGGACACACTTCAACGCAGTCTCCACATACGGTACACTTCTCAATGTCAACATAGCGAGCTCTCTGTTTAACTCGGACATTGAAATTGCCCACATAGCCCGATATCTCATCAACCTCAGCCATTGTTATCAGATTGATATTGGGATGCTTTGCGACATCGACCATTTTCGGGCCGAGGATGCAGATCGAGCAGTCATTCTGTGGGAATACTTTGTCGAGGATGGCCATGATTCCACCGATTGTTGGCTGGCGTTCAATCAGATGGACCTTGAATCCTGCCTCGGCCAAATCAAGAGAGGCCTGCATTCCGGCTACGCCCGCCCCGACCACCATTGCTGCCTGAGTAACGGGCACATCCAATTCAGGCTGAGCCTCTAGAGTCATTGCCTTCGCCACAGACATTGATACCAGTTCCTTTGCCTTCACAGTGGCCAACTCCGGCTCATGTGCGTGAACCCAAGATACGTGCTCCCTGATGTTTGCCATGACGCAGAGGTAGGGATTCAGACCGGCGGCCTTGACAGTCTTCCTAAACGTGTCTTCGTGCATTGTTGGTGAACAAGATGCTACGACAACTCTGTTCAAATTGTGTTCCTTGATCGCCTCCTGGATCTCTTTCTGCCCGGGGTCTGCACAAGTGTATCTGTTCGTCTGGACGAAGACTACACCGGGAAGGGACTTTGAAAACTCGGCGATGGCTTCAATATCAACAACTGCACCGATATTCTTCCCGCACATGCACGGGAAGACCCCGATTCGAACTTCATCAGTTCCTGATACGACTTCAGGCTCAGCGACTTCCACGCTGTCGCCATCTGCATGTTCACTTGTGGTCATCCAGTTTCATTCCCCAAACATGGGTTATCATCCTCACCCGGTCCCATGAGGATTTCGTTGAGTTCGGGCAGAATGGGTAATAAGCCTTAAGGAACGCCAGCTGCGAATTTGGATGCAGGATTCAGTATTGTTCAGTTACCAAAACCGTAAAAAGCATCGCACCAAGCCGAGGTTTCACCCGGTGGAGACTGTCTGCAATGACTGGAAGAGTGTGGAAATACATAACTGAGAAGCTTGAGAGCGAAGGGGCTTGTCACTTCTCTCTGCTAGACCCAGACCCTCTGAGCGCGAGCAATGAATACATTGTGGGCATTGCCGAATTAGCAGAGAAGGCCGGCACTGACGCCATCATGATTGGAGGCAGTACCGTCTTCGGAAGCATCGATAATGCCGCGAAGGCGATAAGGGAGGCTGTGGACATTCCCACGATACTCTTTCCAGGCGATATCACCGGAGTCACAGAACACGCTGATGCTATGTTCTTCATGAGTCTTCTCAACAGCTCAAATCCCTATTACATAATTGGGGCTCAGGCACTCGCCGCTGTGAGAGTGAAGTTCTCCGGAATAGAAACAATCCCGATGGCCTACCTACTGATAGAGCCTGGCAAGTCAGCAGCTTGGGTTGGCGAGGCGAAATGCTTTCCGCGCGAGAAGCCCAAGCTGGTGTTGATGTACGCACTGGCTGCTGAGTTGCTCGGATACAAGCTCGTGTACCTTGAGGCTGGGAGCGGCGCCGAAGGCGGAGGTGTACCTCCAGAAACAATATCCACAGTTGCACAATATTCCGACTTGCCTATCATAGCCGGCGGCGGCTTCAATGACGCTGAATCTGTTGTGCGCGGTGTTGAAGCAGGGGCATCCATTGTGGTCCAGGGTACATACTTGGAGAAGAATGTCCACAAAGACAAAGGCGCTGGTCTCAAGAAGATAGTAAAGGCACTGAAGGATGCGGGTTCGAAGCGGGTCTAGTGGACCTGTCGAAAGCAACCTTAAATACTTGGGAATGCTTTTTCACCGAAAGGCCTCGAAACGGAGGAATACTCACAGTGTCCTCGAAGACGGAAATGCTCACTGAACTCCTCGAAGACCTGAGTAGAGCCTCCCAAGGCAATGTTCAAGCGAGCGTAATCATTTCGAGGTCCCAAGGACTCCCTATTTGCACTCATTTTCCGCCAGACCATGATCCTTCCGTTGTACCAGAGGAGGATGTGATAGCTGGTCGAGCCACGCAGATAGAATCAGAAACTCGAAAGGTCTTCCAACAACTCAAGCGCGGACCCTTTGCCAGAATGCTGATTGAAGGCGAGTCCGGCTATGTCATCATTTGTGACGCGGGAGAAGAATCTATTCTGGCAGTTCTTACAACTAAGGGCGCGAACATCGGCTACATGTTCTTTATGATGGCAAGAGTCGCAAGGCGCATTGCTAGCATTCTATGATGGCATTCATTCCGGCACTCTTTTATCGAATCTGAATGCGTGCATTAGATAAGCTCACAAAGGTGATAGATGTGCCTGATGACAAATCCAAGAAGACCGAGGACTCTGAGGAGTCAGAGGATGAATGGTCTAAGTGGCGACAGGCCGGAGTAGTTGCGCGAGAGGCACTTAGCATTGCCCGACCCATGGTGAAACCGGGTACCAAGGTATTGGATATCGTGAAAGCAGTGGAGAACCATATTCTGGAGAATGCTTCTGGAATGTCTTTTCCCTGCAACGTTGCGATTAACAACATCGCCGCCCACTACACGTCTCCGGTGGACGACCAGACTGTCATTGAAGAGGGAGACTTGGTGACAGTTGATTGTGGCGCTCACGTGGATGGATGCATTTCAGATAGCGCGTTTACTATTGCTCTCAACCCTGATCATGAGGCTCTTGTGAAGGCATCAGAGGACGCAACCAGGGTCGCCATCCGCATGATGCGACCTGGTGCGAAGCTGAATACCATCGGCGCATTGATTGAAGACACCATAAAGAGCGCTGGATTCGAACCCATCAAACAGCTATCCGGCCATCAGTTAAAGGAGTACGAGCTGCATGGAGAGAAACAGGTTCCGTGTGTATCAGGCAAGTCTGAGGTCCTAGTTGAGGAGGGTGAGGTCTACGCCATTGAAACTTTCGCAAGCACGGGATCTGGCAATGTCACTGACCTTCCCGATCCTCTCATCTACCAATTGCTACCAATCAGAGTGCCGGTCCGTTTCAAGGGGACGAAGCGATTCTTGGGTATTGCGAGGAAGGAGTTCAAGGAGTTCCCATTTGCCAAGAGATGGATGGCTGAACATCTTCGAAAAGCTGAGCTTGAGCTCGCAATCCGGGAGCTTCAGAAGAATGGGGCACTTCTTGCCCACCATATCCTCACCGAGGAAGAGGGCGAGTTTGTATCTCAAGCTGAGGACACAGTTATAGTCACTGCAAAGGGCGCTGAAAAGACAACGTAGGTTGCATCCCACGGTTCTTTCCGGAGCAATGCTATAGAAGACTCCCTTTGTGCAGCCTGAAAACGCGGTTAGGCACATCAATTCAAGAGTTTCAGAACAATTAAAAGTGTGATTTCGCTTTTGGTTTATGTGGGTCCCGGGAGACTGTCTTCTAAGCACTGACTAGGCCGTCGATATCTGGCAGCACCTTACCGGTCCGTATAGCCAAAGGGAGGAGCAGATTTGGATCATATGCGCGGTGATGCTCCAGAGAGGAGTAGTATCGCTAAGGTCGACTCTGAGATACAGATGTGTCCGGAGTGTGGTTCAAACTCTGTGGTCGAGGACCTGACGCGAGGAGAGCGTGTCTGTGGTGGCTGTGGCCTAGTCCTATCCGACCACCGAATTGATTCCGGTGCAGAATGGAGGGCCTTTAGTTCTGAAGAGGCTGATGCGCGAAGCCGAGTTGGTGCCCCACTGAGATACACTGTTCACGACAAGGGTCTCTCTACCGTCATCGACTGGCGCGACCGGGACACATCCGGCCGCAAACTGACACCCACAAGAAGGTCGGAGATCTATCGACTACGCAAATGGCAAATCCGGTCTCGAGTTCACAGCGCCATGGATCGAAACTTGGCCCAGGCAATGTCCGAGCTTGAGAGACTCGCTTCCCAGCTAGGGATTCCAAAGCCGATAAGAGAGTTATCCGCGCTTCTCTATAGGAAGTCCATAATCAAGAAGCTTGTTCGCGGTCGGTCCATAGAAGCTATGGTCGCAGCTACCCTTTATGCCGCTTGCAGAATCCGGATGAAGCCCAGACCTCTTGATGAGGTGGCTGACGCTTCCCGGGTAGACAAGAAGAAGCTCGGCCAGTGCTATCGGTTGCTCTTGCGGTCATTGGCCATCAAGATTCCACTTAGCAACCCAATCGACTACATCTCTCGCTTCGCTTCTCAACTTTCTCTATCTAGTCCTGTTCAGCTCAGGACCGTTGAGATACTGAAAAGAAGCAGAGACATAGGTCTTACAATAGGACGCGATCCTCTTGGCCTGGCAGCTGCAGCCATTTACGTGGCGTCCATAATGTTGGATGAGAGAAGAACACAGCGTGAGATTGCTGAGGTGGCTCGAGTCACTGAGGTAACTGTACGCAACAGATACAAAGAGATTGTGCGGAAACTGGGCATAGACACAATGAATCTTGCCTAGAGCCCCCTGTCTGTTAGAATTCAACGAATCAGAAGAAACGGGTACTCCAGACTGGACTAACGGCTATCTCCGTCCTTGTCTCTGGAATGTCCAGTCTATCTGAACCATTTCCTCAGGGAAGCCCAATTTTGCCAGGACATCGCTGATGACACCACGATGGTCACCTTGGAGCTCTATGTGGCCATGCTTTGCAGCTCCCCCACAAGCAAGCTTGCCCTTGAGCTTGGTGGCCAAGTCACCAAGTTCAATATTCTTATCGAAGCCTTCTATTACAGTTGTCAGCCGGCCCCATTTTCTTCGTTCTACAGTCACAGTAATACGGGCCTCTTCCTGCGCTATGGTTTCACAAACGCATAGGTCTGTTGGAAGGCCACACGTGGGACAGATCCCACCTTCGTCATCGCTCACGCAGTCTTTTACTCCTGATGTTGGTTTTTGCACCTTGGGGCCAGTCACGCATATAAGTTCTCTGAAGGGTAATCCCAAGGGTAATACGGAAGCCCTCTTTGAGCAAGAGTAAAGAAGTCGAAACCACAGACTGTGATTCAGAATGGTCCCCAGAATCCTAATAGTTGATGCTCTGAGTGCAGGAAGAGGTCGCCGTACCAGCTCCCGTGATTCGATTGGCTGCGGCCCCCGCGCGGTCGCTGGTGTCTTGCAGATGCACGATGTATCTTGCAGAATAGTTCGGGCTGAGGAGGTTCTGGCTACTCCACGACGGCTGCGTGGCTATGATCATATTGCGTTAAGCGCAATGACCATGGACTCTCCTGTTACTCAATCGATTATCAAGAAATGGCGACACACGAACGCCTCAGGTAGAGTCATCCTCGGAGGTCCAATTAGCTCTGATCCAATCAATGTCCTGAGAGAGCTAAAACCAGATCTGCTTGTGACAGGTGAGGGGGAGGGCACCTTGAACAGTCTTCTTGTGGCCGGCTACTTGGATGAGAGTATTGACTGCTCTCAGTTCCGAGGCGTAGCTTTTCTTGACAATAAGAAGCCTATTGTTAATGCCCCCCGTTCACTCTTGACGGCCATTGAGATCTCAGAGGTCTACGTACCCTCAACTACAAGGATCGTGGACTATGGAGCCTACCAAGCAGCCAGAGTCTACGTAGAAGCGGTACGAGGTTGTTCGAACTTCAGGAGAACCACCCTCCAATTGCCTGATGGACGTGAGTGCTCTGAATGTGGTAATTGCGAGTCTGAACGCCCTGATGATAGACTAGACTGTCCAGAGAACATACCTGCCGGCTGTGGTTTCTGCAGTGTGCCCCATACTTGGGGCCCTCCCCGAAGTCGGACTCCTGAATCCATATTTGATGAAATCGAGATTCTTCTAGACCTAGGAGTGCATAAGATCGTGCTAGAAGCTCCAGATTTCCTAGACTACTATCGAGGGTCGGAACCGTTGACTCACCCCTGTGAACCTGAAGCTAACATAGATGCCATCTCCGACCTTCTTGAACGACTCTCGTCATTGCCGCCGATAATCGATGGCCTGGCCAGAATCTCTATTGAGAACGTCAAGGCTTGCCTATTCACTGATGAAGTTGCATTGGCACTCTCAAAATCGATGAGGGGAATATCTCCGAACATAGGTGTTGAAACCGGGTCAGACGACCACCTCCGGTGCATCGGGAAGTGTGGAAGTAAGGGCGACGTTCTCAGAGCCGTAAAGATTGCTGTGAATCACAGTATGGCTCCGTTTGTCTACTTGATCTATGGCTTGCCAGGTGAAACCCCCGAAACGATAAAAGAGTCGATTAGATTCATGAACCAAGTTGCTGAAGCTGGAGCGGAACGCATAATCCTGTACGGATTCAGAGCACTCCCTGGGTCTGCCTTCTCAGACTTTCACGAGCCCTCACCCAAGAATCCGTTATACAAAGAACTGAAGCAGGAAGCATCCAAGATAAACAGAGCCAAGAAAAAGGAGTACCTAGGAAAGACCTTGCTCGGAATCGCCGCTGAGCCCTCATGGGAGCGGCACGGCTACACGATGTTCTATCCCCTAGAAGAGGGGCCACTCATTGCGGTTAGGGGTGGGTTCTCTTCGGGGGCTCTGCTTCCCATTCAAATCAAGAAAGTGCTAAGTAGTGGTCTGGTAGAAGGCACGGTGCAGCCCGAAACAGACGAAGAGTAGGCTTTGTGCACCACCACAAGAAAAGCTTCATAAGCTCAATCCTACCGAGAGATGCACCGAGGTTTGCCGCCTTTGACCGAGTCTTAAGAGGCGATATCTTATGGTCTACATTTGTCATAGTTGCCACAAAGAAGTCACACCAGAGGGCCTCAGGACTCTGCCAGGAGTTAAATGCCCCTATTGTGGAGGCCGAATACTGTACAAGATTCGCCCGCCAGTTGTGAAGCGAGTCAAAGGAACCTGATTCTCCAAAGCCATGACTGCAAGTCATGGTCTGTACATCAAGATCACAGCAGTCAGCATTGAGGCCAGGAAGAGAAATATGAAAAACAGCGTTATGATCTTCCGTTTCCACCCATATCTCATTGCACGTTCTCTCCTATCAGAATCCTACCTAAGTCTTCCAGACCCTCTATACCCCTAATCTCACTATCGAAGAGCGGAACCTCCGTAAGGTCAAGGTCCGAATATAGCTCTCTGATATCCGCAAGATTCGTCTGTTGCATCTCACGGCGCTTTGAGCAGAACACACAATCAGGATTCCCTGGAACAAGTTGATTCACTATGATGTTGGATGCGGGGATCTTCCAGACGTTCAGACTCGCTAGTAGGCGCTGAGTTTCAAAAACAGCCATAGCTTCTGGTATCATGACCACGACGAATTGAGTCTTCTCTGCATCAGAGAGTTCCAATCTTGCCGCCCGGATCTTCTCCTTGGTGTTCTGCAACATCTCCCATGACGTGTCCTCGCGCTCCCCTCCACCAAACATGGCTCTCATCCCTACAATCATAGAGCCCAACCGTTGCCTCAGTGTGAGAATCCTCCCCAGCCAGCTATCCAGAAGATCAGGTAGCTCTAGCAACTTCAGCGTATGCCCAGTTGGTGCTGTATCGAAGATTACTCGATCGTAGGAGCTGTCTTCGAGAAACTCCAGCATTTTGCCAAACGCCATCGCTTCATCCGAACCCGGCGGGGACATCGTACTGATGTCTCCCATCAGCTGTGAGGCCATTTCCATTTCAGGTCCTGCAGCTCCTGACCCAATGGTGTTCTCGAACTCTTTCATACCCTTTTCAGTGTCTATTTCCATACCCCAGAGATTATCAAATCCCTTGATGGCCACGATTTCGCCGCCTGAAACGTCCTGGTCGAAGCTGTCACTAAGGCTATGAGCTGGGTCGGTTGACAGAACGAGGGTCCTGAAACCCTGCCGCGCTGATAGAACGGCCATTGCTCCTGCACAGCTCGTCTTGCCAACGCCACCCTTCCCTCCTGAGAGGATGAACTTGATGTTTTCATTGAAGACTATGTCTTTGATAGTCATTATGTGACCTCTGCCGCACTGGCCTCGTGTGGCTGTATTAATGCTTCCCTCGCACCAACTGTGCGGTTTCAGTCAGCAGACGTACAGAAACCTATCGCAGGATAACAACTATATTGTCGAGAAGTTCCTTGAGAGAGTAATACTTACGAGGACAGCTGCATGTCGTTTCCCCAAGTGAGAACAACAGCATGGGAATTCCCCTCCACAATCATCAAGCTTATGGGTATGGAGGTTCCTGATGGCATGCCTCCACCAAACCAAGAGCTGCTTGAGAAGTTCAATCCGACTGGAGTAGTGCTCATAATCATTGACAACTTCGGTCTCTTCGAGGCCGTAGTATACCAACCGGAGGCTCTGATCAAGAATATGGAGGCCTTGGCGCTTATCGAAACCGATGACCCTTACGCTATGCCTCTTTTGAAGACGCTTCTCACTGGTCGAAGCGAGTATTTTCACCTCATTCAATACATACGAAACTATGGTAAGACGGTGAAGGCAATCTGCAGAGAAGATGACATGGAGGAACTCGGATTGGATCCGGGCTTCACCGTACATAAGCGAGATGATATGCAGACCTACGTTGAGTCGACGAAGCACATCTTCAAGAATGAGTTGCTATTTCTTCACTTTCTGGACTTCGAGAGTCTGTATGCTCAGTATGGCCACAGGACTCCTCCAAAGACGCTTTTGGAGAAGATTGTCCGAAGGACCGACAATTGGGTCAAGGTACTACTCAAACAGGCAAGACTTGGAACGCTTTTCATGATTATAGGCAATCATGGACGACATCCTGTTCCACTGGACTACAAGGGCAAGCTGGCAGAATGGCGCAAGGCGAAT
>Ga0111225_1050_pt1 | contig 11396 bp, 7 predicted proteins | sample DeeMarSWOR152_54_FD_80389 | JGI IMG/M metagenome (GOLD analysis project Ga0111225, IMG submission 80389) | candidate division TA06 bacterium DG_26
GCGTACGGAGCATCGGATGTTCAGGCACGACCCAGAGGCGGGGTCCGACGCTTCAGATATGCACTCACCCAGAATTGCTGGGTCGAAGAAAAATAGGGACACTTCCCATTTTTCTCCCGCTCCTGTGGCCCTTTTTCAGGCTCGCCTTGTAGCCTCGATCAGGAATCCGTGATCTTTTGCAGGGAAGTGGCCGTGCTTCTGTATGTGTTGATGGATCGCAAGCAGGCGATCTCTGTACCTGTCTAGTGAAAAATCCTCAACGAACCATGGAACTGCTCTGAGGTAGTATACCACGGCCCCGACATCCAGAAACGAGTACTCCGGATAGACTTCCCGGGCATTCGTGATCTGGAAGCTCGCGTCCTTGAGTTGGCGGGACGCCACCGCAGCCGTCCAGTCCATCGGTGTAACGGTTCCTGCGCCCTTGCACCATTCGATGAGATCGACCCCACCGTACCCTCCGCATTGCTGGGTAATGAAGTGGCCGCCTGATTTCAGTATGCGAAAGACCTCCTCGGCTACATAGCTCTCGTGCCGGTTGATCACAAGGTCAAACTCTCCGTCGTCGAAAGGGAGATGCCTACCAAGCAGTTATCGATTAATTATCCCTCTGGGCGACCCATCCTCCTGGGGAGAAACAGTCCTCTTTTTCTGATGAGCCGATTCATGAATTGCTTGGAACCTCTTGGAGACTCAAGACTGTCAAAGAGTACCTGTTCTTCCTGACAGGGAGTACTTATGAATTCCTTATATACCTCTCGCCGCTCATTCAGTTGACTTCCGAACGACTGAAAGAGGGGATCCTCATCTGTCAAACGATCTTCTTTGCCGAAGACATAATGGGCTGCACTGCTGTAAGGATAATCTTCAGGATACGTCACGATATTTGCCTTGACAGGATTTCGCTCGATATATCGAGCGCAGCTGAGAAGATACTTCTCCTTCTGTATGGCCTGAGATTTGAACCTATCCTGCCAGAGATGGCCCGCTGATTCATAAGTTCTGTGATGATAATGCACGTACGATCTGTCTATTCCCGCCATAATAGAGGACAGTCTTTCTGGCTCGTCCAACTCCAAAAGCAGATGGTAATGGTTGGGCATGAGCACCCAATGATAGATAGAGAACCCGTTGTCGTCTGAGTAACTGGAGAGTGTACTTATGAATCGCTGGTAGTCTTGTCTGGTGTGGAATATCTCGCGTTTTGCGTTCCCTCGGTTGAACACATGATACAAGAGTGACCCAGCGAGTTGATGTCTTCTTGCAAGAAAAGGCATGCAATATCTCCACCGCTACAGCCACAAATGGCTGTTGATCATGCACGCATAATTAATTTGTAATCGCATGGCTTTCAATGAGTTACGTAAAGCGTCTTCTCGGTTTCGAGATTCTGTTTTAATGCGAGCGTTTGTTAAACTGCTGATCGAGCAGTTCGCGATAAGGACCTCCGCTGCGGTAGAGTTCATCATGCGTACCCTGTTCCACTACCTTTCCATGATCCAAAACCAGTATCGTCTCGGCGTCTCTGATCGTCGACAATCTGTGAGCGATGACCAGGGTAGTCCTCCCTCTGACCAATGAACCAAGAGCGGCTTGAATATATGTCTCAGAGGCTGAATCGAGATGAGAGGGGGCTTCGTCGAGGATTAGTATCTTGGGATCCTTCAGAATTGCTCGGGCAATAGCGATTCTCTGCCTTTCGCCACCAGAAAGACTGACTCCCCTCTCACCGACGTTTGTGGCATAGCCATGCTCAAGTGCCCGGATAAATCGGTCAGCGTAAGCGAGCTTTGCTGCCTCCATAATCTCGTAGTCCGTTGCGTCAAGTCTGCCAAATCTGATATTTTCTTTCACAGTTGTGCCGAAGAGAAACACTTCCTGCGACACCAAGCCGATAGTACGTCTGAGCAAACTCAACTCCAATTCCCTGATATCATGTCCATCAAGGAAAATCGTTCCTCGCTGGGGATCAAAGAATCTCAAAATCAGATGTACTAGCGTTGTCTTACCTACACCGCTTCTCCCCACGATGGCCACGAACTGACCGGGTTTCACCCGGAAGCAGAGGCCGTCCAGGATCTTCTCCTCATTGTAGGAGAAAGTGACGTCTTGAAACACCAGATCTCCATTGATATGTTTCAAACAAATCGCGTTGGCTCTTCTGGCGACTTCCGTCTTCACATCAAGTATCTCAAATATGCGTTCACAGGCAGCGAGTGAACGCTGAACACCTATGTTGAGATTCATGAGAGCCTGAGTCGGTCCGAAGAGGTATCGTAGGAATGAGCTGAACGCTACAAGTCCACCGATTGTAAGGGATCCCTTCATGATCTCGAACGATCCATACCATACGAGGGCAATTGGACCAGCGGCAGATATCAGGATGGACGATAGTGCAGCAAGGGCAGAGGTAATCTCGAGTTTCAATTCCCACCGCACTGCTTGTTTCACAGAATGTGCCATCCGTTGCATACTGTGTTTCTCTCTTGAGAAGGCTTTTATCGTCGATAAGCCGGAGAGTAATTCCTGCAGGTCCTCCTGCACAACGGCATGTCTCTCTCTGACCTCAAGGCTCATGCGTCTAATCCTTCTGTTGAAAAACCAGAGAGAAAGACCATAAACCGGAAGAATCGAGAACGATATTGTAGCGAGTCTTGGGTGGATATATAGCGTACAAACTACACCTGCAGCAAACACGAGGATATTCTGGAGCCCTGAGACAAGAGTGTCCGCCAGAAGTCCCTGTACAGCCTCGACATCACCTCCGATCCTTGACATCACGTAGCCCGTTTGCCTCGCACGTACAAAACTCAATGGGAGCTGCTGGACGTGCTTGAAGAGGGTGAGCCTCAGGTCAAAAAGCACACGTGCTCTGAAGGCCGCAAGAAGAAGTCTTTCCAGAAAGCCGGACGCAACTCTGACCATCAATACGCCTACTAGCGCAATGCCGATGACGTTGAGCAGAGTGAAGTTCTTGAAGGCTATGATCTCGTCCAGAAGGTATTTGGTGAGGAATGGCATGGGGAGTTGAAGCGCTACGCCAATCATCATGAGGAGAAGAGCCAGGAAGCCCTTCTTCCAATACGGTTTCAGAAAGCCAATGAATCTTCGGAAGGTAGCCAAAGAGGTCATGTCACTCGGTGAATTCCGGTAATACTCATTGAGAGAATCTCCTTCTGGACCCCTGCCAAACATATGTCCACAGAACACTCCTCACGTTCCTGACCAGCTGTGTGGTTAGACGATGGCAACGTAAGATAGCACACGATAGGGGCAGAACCCATTCTCCTACATACTTCGTGGGTTCTGCCTTTTCGGAGCGAGTGTCTGGAGAGTCTGGCTGACTGAAGACCGGCCACGGCAGCATGAAAAGGACTCCCTGAAAGAAGTCCAAGGGAGGGCCTGTTGTGGACGTGCGGTCTCCCATAGTGTGGCAGCTATCGATCGAGATCAAAAGAGAGCTTCAACATGATCATGCGGTCCTTCACGACCGGGTTGAGCTGCCACACTTCTGAATCGCTGATTTCCTGCCTTTCATTCCATGCAAGATATGCATGAGAACCTTTCCAGATATCATACTGGAACAGGAAATTCACGTTCATCTCGTGAGATATGTGACTCCACTCGAAGAACGTGCGCAAGTTCAGACTCTTGGTGAGTGCGTAGTTGGATTTGAAAGTGGCCAGATAGCGACACTCGGTGCAATGCTGGTAGCTGAGGTTTTGGCGTTGAAGTGACAGTGCCATGTTCATTCTCCCGACTGCTACCCTTGCGGTAACTGAGGGATGAGAAAGGCCAGCTCCAAAGAGATGACCGAAGGTGTGGAGAATCTGAATGCCCGACCACCCTCCCGGTGTGTATTCCCATGCGACACTGTGAACAGAGTTATGGCAGTAAGATCCGCCACACAGCTGCGTGGAATTAGAGATAGTGTAGGTGAGATCGGAGTTATGGTGAAGCCGCACAGACCCGCCGAGTGAGATTCGATCGCACATGAACATCCCCTCATGTGTCTCCCGATGCAGGTAGCTTGCTGACAGTGCCACGTTCTTCACGACCATCCAATTCAATGTGTAGGCCGGCGAAAGAAAAACAGAGGTTTCAACCAGGTCCGCGAAGGGGAGATATGCGGTCTCGACCAGAAAGTGTGGCGAAATGGTGGAGTGCTGGATCTCAAAACTCAGGCCATCCGGTTCCACGAATCTGCTCAGAGAAAACAGCCAAGCATTTCCGCAGGGCGTCTGGCTCTCGGCGAATTGACCAGATGCATACAACTGTTTTGGAAGCTTGATTAGCCCATCGACAGAGAACGCCTGATTGGTGCCCGACAATCCTCTACTCTGCATCAAGAGAAAACCGATCCGAGTGGGGCGTCCCATATTCCTAATCAGCCGTAGGCACCAAACGCTTTCTCTCCTATCAATCGTCTTGATCACGCCCAGGCAGTGGAAGTGCATGTGTGGCAGACTGCCAATGAACTTGGCTCCAGCCGCAATGTCCGAGATGCTCCTGGTGTATACCAAGTCGAGGGGCGTTTCGAGAAGTGACCGTTCCTCGAGGAAGAAAGGCCTCTTTTCTGGAAGATACTGGGGGAGCTTGTCAAGGTCAAACTCGTCTGCGTCGGCTTCCAGGTGCGCGTAGTCAGGCTTGACGGTGAACTCGAACAGCAGTTTACCGGTGACTTGCCACTGAATCCTGTTAATCCCGACGGTCATACTAACGTCTGCCTGCTTCGGGTGCATGAGAGAGAAGTATGGCGTTGCCCTCGTTCTGTACACTCGTCTTTTCGCGAAGCTGAATCCCTGGATCTCGCCCCACTCGGAGACGCGCAGCTGGTTGGTAACCTCAACCCAGCTGGCAGCTTCCAACTTCCGTGCAATGCCTCTCACGACGTTGAATCCCCACACAGGATTTCCGGGATCGAACCTCAGAGTGCTAAAAGGTATGGCAATTTCCGCTTCCCATCCGAGGTCTGTGACACTGGTACTTGATTCCCATTGTCCATCCCATTCCCTATCGAGGAGATTCCCGTCTTCTGCAATCCGACAGTCCATCTGAGTCCCCAGTACGTTCAGCCCAAAGGCGTAGCCGCTCGTCTTGTCATTGTAAGGATCCAGAAAGAGAGAAACTCCGTCGTCCCATCCGACCGAAGGGTGATCTCGTATCGTCGCATTTGCTCTGATCTCTGTGGGATCATCAAAACACCTGACACCGATGTAAAGGTGGCCAGCGTCCGCAACAAGATAGACTGTGGTCGATTCAGACGCCATGGCTCCTTTCTCCGGCATGAGTTGCACGAACCTGCGGATCGTGCATGCATCCTTCCACATTCGCTCGTTCAGTGAGCCGTCGATCTCGGGTGCAGTATCCGTTCCTACGACAAGGACGGCATTTTGTGTTCCGAACGCCGCAGAGCAAAGTAAAAGCCACGGCAACAACATGCGCGTAGACAGGCAGAGGTTCCCATCACCCATAGGCTTTATCCCTGATTCTCTGTACGAGAGCGTCCCATTTTCCGTGATCTGACCGCAGCTCCGCGAGTTTCCAGAGCAGCTCTTCCAAGAACCTCTTGGAGTTTTGGCAGAATGAGTTCGGGATCTTCACTTCGTGTGACTTGAGATACATATTTCCGGGGCAGCCTTTGCACAAGTTCTTCGCCCAACAAGGACCACATGTGTCGTTGCGTTCCTTGCAGTATACGGATAACATATCCATCGTGCGCAAGTATTGGGCACTTTCCTGAAGGAGACATAGTCCATGGACATTTCCGAGGCAAAATCTGTCGTCTCCGAGGAATAACTGGCACGGATAGATGTCTCCGTTCGCGGCGACACAGAAATGAGTGACTCCTATGGGACAGAGGTACTTCAGCTTCTCTCCCATTATGAAGCTGTAGAGTGGTATGTATACTGTCTCTCTCGAGATATCTCCTGACGTGAGGCAGTCGACATCGTCCAAGCCATCTCCGAGAGCTGGCTCCAGGTCCACTGAACCGCCCTCTGGGATCACTGCTGGCACTATCACGCCCGACGAGAAGCCATGCGTGGATTCCAAGTAGTGCGCCAAGCCCTGCATTGTGAGTTGGTGCGCCTGGTGAACCCTGGTATACGTAGCTTCGTAGTGAACTGGCACACCCAGCTGTTTCAAACTGTTGACGTTGGATACGATTTCATCAAAAGAACCTCTGCCATCCGGATAAACTCTGAGGGAGTTGTGTATTTCTTGTGGCCCATCGATGCTGACAGTGACCGTTAAGTGATAGTCCTTGATGATTCGAATGAGTCGCTCTGTGAGTATCGTTCCGTTCGTAATGACACCGAAGACAGGTTTTCTGACCATCTCGGGAGATCTCTCACAGAAATCGCACACGGTCTCGATGGCTTCCGGATTCAAGAACGGTTCGCCTCCGAAGAACACGACCCGGGCCAGGTATCCATCGAAGTTTGCGAAGTTCTTGAGAAAGAACTGGACCACACTGACCGCAGTGTGGCGACTCATCAGCTGCGCTTTTCTGCCGTACGTGCCCGAGGCTGCGTAGCAGTATGCGCATGTAAGGTTGCATGTGTGACTCACGTTCACCTTGATCTCGATGATCTGATAGGGCTTTTTTCTTGGCAGCGTGTGTTGGGGCAGTCGTTCGCTCAGGTTTTTGATTAGCGTGCGGACGTTGTCGGGGTGCAGTAGGTGGTTTCTCGCTATGGTCTCCACGTCGAGCCCTTTGGTGAAGTGGTCTTCCAACACCCGACCGCTGATTGAATTGCACCTGAAAGTAGCGTAACTATCGGGGTGAAATACTAGAGCCTTATCGTCTCGTGAGATTATGTGAATATGAAACATCCTAACTCATGCCGTCAGTGGCTCGATCCTTTCATGTTGCATTGTCACCAATGATCTGCGCTCGACCGTGTTCAGCCCTGGCGCCAGGACTCGGTATCCTTGGTGTCTATCTGATCCATTTCTCATTTACGCGGATCTCCACGCCACCACATCCACCACACGCGCCGCAAAAAGTCGTTCCGCACAGACCACAGCCGCCACATGCCTGTGTCTCGCCGATGTGGTTAAGAGGATCCACCAGATCGGTGAAATCCAGGGGGTCCAGATTGAGTTCCATCTTCCTTCACCTCCTTTCGACGAACAGGCCCTGCCTAGGCTCCGAGGCCTGCTGGATTTGGGCGGCTCCGCTTTGGGAAAGGCTGTTCTTCTTTCGCACTGATTCAGACAGTGTCCGGATTCCGAGGGCGCATTGATCTCGCAATCCAGAATAGAGGAAGTGGATGAGGAATGTGCAGGGGCTGTAGATGGGCGACTAAGACATCGCATGTGGCGTGGATCTCGCCACATGCGATGGAAGTGAAGTGAAAGCACAGTGGCGAAGGACACCTGCCAAGACGAGTAGTACCGACGGTTCCTTCGGAAATCCATCGTATGGATCGCTATCTGAGGGAGCGCATCGGTACCCTCGATTGAATGTAGAGTGTAGTGCGGATACGTGTTTCGGTGGTTCAAGGCGAAATGATAGCGTTCTGGGTGAAGGAGTGCATGCAACGATATCAAATGAGGAGAGTTTCGTAACGCACGCAACCAGGACAGGGGGGTGGGAGGGAGGTCTGTAAGACCTCCCTCCTGGAGGTGATGCGTTGGCGCCCGCCCTAAGCAAGCGAGCGGGCTAGGGTGGCTAGGGTGGGCAGGATGAGTGTTGGCTAGTCGGTTCATCAATGAGTTCTAGGTACAAGAATCGTGCCAGTGCTCTAACTCACTGTCACGCAGAGTAATAGGGGCGCACTTCATCGTGCTGGTGGTGGCAGTGCTCAGGGGGGACTTCGCGGGTGATCGGCAATTCCTTAGGATACAACGGATTAGCTAGAGACGTCCGCCCAGATTGCGCAGTCATGATGCTGCGACCTTCTGCGCACTTCTAGGGGTGCTTCAGGAATGTGAGTGCAAGTAGCAAATCTGCGCGGCTTAGAGTGAAGGTACTCCGTAAGGCGCACTGCGGCGCACAATCCACGGAAATCGAATTGAATATTCGACTTGGGCTGCGCACGCTCTAGAGAACACGCTGCGCAAGACGTTCGCAACCGTTCAGGATCTGGCTGGTGGCTTCAGGTTGTGGACCTTGAGTCGTCTGCGCAGAGTCGATTCGGGCATCCCGAGTATTCTTGCAGCTTTCCTTTTCACCCAGTTGTTTTCTTTCAGAACCCTCAAGATCTCTCGAATGCTGTAGGGTCTCTCCTGTGCCATCTTCCCTGTGCCTCGGATGGCAGCTGAAAAAAGGGTGGGCGTTATTGCACCTTCTTCAAGGAGAACTATTGCTCTCTCGATCTCATTCTTGAGCTGCCTTACATTGCCTGGCCATTCATACCTAGAGAGCAGGCATAGCGCCTGACTGGTTATTCCTTCTACCTGCCTCTTCCTTTGTGAAGAGAATTGGTCGATGAAATGGTGCACCAATAGAGGGATATCCTGTTTCCTCTCCCTCAGAGCGGGAAGGCTGATCTCCACTACTTTCAATCGGTGATACAGATCTTGCCTGAATCTCCCCTCGGACATTTCGTTTTCAAGACTTCTGTTGCTCGCAGCGATGATTCTGACATCAACCTTCCTTTCCTTAGTCTCTCCAATTCGCCTCACCCTTCCTTCTTGCAGAACTCTGAGCAGCTTCGCCTGTGTCGAAACGCTAAGGTTAGAGACTTCGTCGAGGAATAGAGTGCCACCATTGGCGAGCTCAAACAGACCAGGTTTATCTTCCTTGGCATCAGTGAACGAACCCTTCTTGTGACCAAAGAGCTCATTCTCAGCGAGAGCGTCTGGAATGGCACCACAATCCAAGGCTATGAATGGTTTGGTGGCCCTCAAACCTTTGAAATGGATGGCTCTTGCTATGAGCTCTTTACCCGTGCCGGTTTCACCCTCGATGAGTACCGGTGCTGAATCGTCCTTTAGCTTCTCAACCAATCCAAGAATTTCAAGCATCTCGCTATCCTGAGTGACTATCTCAGCGAATCCCCTCGCCTCAAGTTCTCGCCTCAATCTGAGGTTTTCCGCTTTTAGTTCGCTCTGACGAATCTGCGCAATCGTCAGTGCGAGACTGGAGGCGATGCGAACCGAAAGCGTGAGATCTCTCTGAGTGAAAGGGCACGCCTTATCGAGATAAAGCAATCCTCTTTCACCCTCTGGCCCAAAGGGGATGAGTATGAATGACCGAATTCCATTTCTGTGTGGGAGTGACACCGACTTATTGAATTGAAGATTGGTGGCAATCATGGGGTTACTTACTGCACTTCGGCACAGAGACCGGGAGAACTCCCTCACGTCCTCCGTTTTGAAATTATGGGTAACCGCTATCTCCAAGTCGCCATTGTCAAACAGGACCACAAATGCTCTGGCTGCGTCTGTTCGGTGTACGAGCTGCCCGAGGAGATTCTCTGGACTATCGCTTGGAATGGTGTCTTCGCTTGCCCGCAGAGAAGTCTCCACCATAGCTTTCTCGACGAGTTCTCTCAATTGCGCAACCTTGGACAGTGCATCCTGCTCCGCAGTTCTCGCAAATAACTCCGTAGCCCTGTCCAGAGAGATAATGGCCAAGTCCGCGCCTCCTTTGCTGAAACGCATTCTAGCTATCTCGAGCTCACACCATCCCATCCAGTACTGAGAGGGAAGAGATTCGAAAAGTTCCTCTGCTCTGAGAAGGTGCTGTATTGCTTCATCTCCCCGGTCGAGTTCTGCCAGAAACGTACTACATGCCAGGAGTGTCTTAGCTCTTTCGTATCTCTCGCCGAGTTCCTCGAGAAGCTTGGTCGCCCGAGTGAAAGCGCTTTGTGCTTTCTGGAGTTTGTGCAGCTGAGTGTGCGCTGTCGCGAGCGCCCGATGGATGCACGCTTCTTCATACTTGTCACCGAGCTTCCTTGCTATTCGGAGGGCGGCAGTTGCATGTTTCAACGCCTGCTCTGGCGCGTCAAGGCTGTTGGATAGATCCGCCAAACGTCGACGTATCTCCACAGCCATGTCGCCTTGGGGAGCTGCCTCCTCCGCTATTGCGAATGCTCTGAGGTAATACTCCTGAGCCTCGCCAAGGCCTTCGTAGCAGAGATACAATTCCCGTTTATACCCTTCCTTCTCGCATAGACGCGCGCACTCCTCGAGCATCTGCACAGCGACATCCCACTGCCTTTGAAGACGAGCCAGAGCTGCCAGAGATATCTTCCCACGGATGGTGTCTAAGATATGACCCAAATTCTCTGACAGACCCACACCCAGGTCCAGGTATTCCTTGGCCGAAGACCAGTCGCCCATGGTTCCGTGAATCATCCCAAGATTCAGTGAGAACGAAGCAATCCATTCCTTGCGTTCTAGATTCTTGCTCGTCCTCAAACCGTCTCTCAAGTAGTCGACGGCTCTGTGCCACTGAGAATCTATAAAACAGAGCTGCGCCAGGTTGTTATGGGAATCAAGGATACCGTGCTCATCGTTGATTCTGCGAAACGTCGAGAGCGCATCTTCAAAGAAGATCTTCGCCTTACTAAGATCGCCACTTGACAGATAAGCAATCCCTAGGATGCGGTGAACCCTGGCAATTGACTCGTTATCAACTGTGTCTCTAAGCGTCTTCAGAACTGCTTCGCCAACCTCCAGCGTCTTTCTGTAATCCCCCAAGTCCAGCAATATGCGAAGCTTCTCAAGCTCCAATCTTGCACGGTAGTACGAATCCCGTTCAAAGATCTTCGCAACCGACTCAAGTTCTTCTAGGGCCTCGGGGTACTGTTGTGTCCTGTATAGGCACGTGACTACCCTGCTTGCCACAGAGATCACAGTTACAGGTTCCAGTGCCGAACAGCCCTGCAGAACTTCCTTATAGCGACGTAGCGCCTCCTTGAACTTTCCCTCACTGAAAAGGCGATCGGCGGAATCCTTCAGGCTTTGAATCTTATTCTCGGACAATGCGCTACCTCAGAATGACTCTTAGAAAATCAACCCAGATAGACCACAAAACAGATATTCGGGTCTTTGACTCTGCGACTAGCTCGTTCTGCGCTCGACATAGCCGAGATTCAGCGATGCTCGGCTGAAACAATTCCATGTCCGGGGCACCAACTTCGCGATAGTGCACCTCGTAACTCCATGCTCCCTTATGCGGATCGCTCTTGTTTGACGCCACAGGCCGTGGACGAGCCCACGGTTTGGCTGCCCACGCAACATTGTTCAGGACCAGGGTACACAGAAATGAAAGAAGAGCAACCTTCCAAAGTTTGTGTACCACACCCTTACACCTACCCTTACTGATGGAATTGACGCACCACCTCATCAAGGCCTCACCCCTTTTGGCAAAACGTTTGGTGGATTGAACGAAATCTGCGACATTAGTTACATGGCCTGCCATAACAAATCTAACATCA
>Ga0111225_1042_pt1 | contig 11304 bp, 11 predicted proteins | sample DeeMarSWOR152_54_FD_80389 | JGI IMG/M metagenome (GOLD analysis project Ga0111225, IMG submission 80389) | candidate division TA06 bacterium DG_26
TTGGCGTTCGGAGATGTATCCTCGCGAGAAGTCAAAATCGGATGATGATGGTGTGCTGCAGTGCTTCCGATCCCTACCCATGCGCGATGAAGGGTCTTGCTCCATGAGAGGTTTTCCATAGAGGGATGAAGAGGGTGAGTGGCAACTCCATGGGGTGGCTTTTGATCTGTTCAGTATTCCTGCCCGTAATGCAGTGCCATCTGTCCAGAATGGGCGCCGAGAATACGTTGATTGCGCTCTATGCGGGCCGGGGTGCCGATGAGGACTGCGTTACAGCCACGGAGAGGATGTTTCAATGGATGGGATATGCGGTCACGCGAGTGGACGCAGACTACATCAACTCGAGAGGACTCGAAGGTTTTCGCGTGCTTTGCATGCCAGGTGGCGATATGTACCAATACGAACAGGATCTCGCTTCGGACGGTACCGAAGAGATACGCCAATTCATCCGCAATGGAGGGGCGAGGAACCCGTCTTCCCATGACCTGCCTGGGGTTATTCTCAGGAAGTGCAGAAGGCCCTATTGACGCCATCGTACCCTATCCTGAATATGTGATGTGCAAGGTGGATATCGTGGACCACCTCCATCCCATCACTCGCTCCGAGCCCGATCATGCATGGATACTGTACTACTGGGGTCCAGTACTGGTGCCAAACCGAAGCGCAACGATATCGATTCTGGGGAGATACGACACCGTGGACGAACCGGCAATGGTCGCCTTCGACTACGAGTACGGCAGGGTCTTTCTCATCGGTCCCCATCCTGAATTTGAAGAAGATAGTGACCGTGATGGCGTGAGCTTTCCAGACCAACTGGATGATCGAGGTTCGGATTGGGACCTGATGCAGAAGACCTGTCGCTGGTGTCTGGGGAAGTGAGAATGGCAAACGGACGGCACTCAGGTTGTCTCGTGCTCTCATTTCTCAGACGAGAGGGAGTTGAAAGGAGGAAAGGATGAGTTATCTGAGGACTGCACTGTTTCTGGTTATCATCGGGAGCACTATCACCGTGTGCGCAGCTCCCGCCACCACTGCTGAGACAGAGCTCATTCCGAGATCTGTACTCTTTGGTGACCCAGTCAAAGCCAATCCGAAGATCTCTCCCGATGGTGAGATGATGGCGTACCTGGCACCCGTTGATGATGTCCTCAACGTCTGGGTGAAGACAATCGGCAAGGACGACGACAGACCTGTCACCCACGACACGACTCGCGCGATATTCCGGTATTTCTGGGCATCAGACAATGAACACGTCCTATACCTTCAGGACCGTGAGGGCAATGAAAACTGGCTGCTCTACTCGGTGAACATCCGTACGGAGGAGACCCAGAGCTTGACTCCGTTCGAAGATGTGAGAGTCGAAATTGTCGATCGTGATAAGCGCTTTCCAAATGACCTCATCATTTCGATGAACAGGGAGAACCCACAGGTATTCGATGTGTATCGCCTCGACCTGACGTCCGGAGAGCTGAAAATGGTGGCAAAGAACCCAGGCAACATTGCAGGTTGGGTGACTGACACCGAACTCAAGGTCCGTGGCGCGTTGGCCGCAAACCCTGATGGCAGCTTCACCCTCTTGCTGAGAGAGACTGAGACTGCCGACTGGGATACACTCATTACATGGGACTCTGAAGATATCCTGAACAGCGATGTGCTCAGTTTCTCCAAAGATGGGGAACACCTATACCTTCTCGATTCTCGAGATGCGAACACGAGCCGTCTTGTCAAGATGAGAATCTCCAGCAGAGAAATGGAAGTGATCGCCGGAGATCCATACTACGATGTCAGTTACGTGATGTTCCATCCCGATGAGTATGAGGTGCAGGCTGTATCCTTCACCAAAGCGAGACAGGAATGGATCATTCTGGACGAGTCCATACGAGAGGACTTCGACGCGATCTCAGCACTGGACCACGGGGACTTCATTGTATACAACCGCAATGATGCAGATGACATGTGGCTCGTGGGATTTGTGAAGGACAATGGCCCTGTGTCCTACTACGCGTTCGATCGAAATGGCCGGAAGGGAGTCTTTCTGTTCGACCACAAGCCGGATCTGAACAACTACACACTGGCATCGATGGAGCCGGTCTCTTTCACTTCTCGAGATGGACTGACGATCCACGGTTACATCACCTTTCCTGTGGGGGAAGGCAGAACGAATCTGCCAATGATTCTCAATGTCCATGGCGGACCCTGGGCGCGAGATCACTGGGGATATAATCCGGAGGTTCAGTGGCTCGCCAACCGTGGATACGTGTGCTTACAGGTGAACTTCAGAGGCTCAACCGGCTATGGCAAGGAGTTTGCAAACGCGGGAGACAGAGAATGGGGTGGCAGAATGCAGGACGATCTCGTGGATGCAGTCAACTGGGCAATTGAAGAGGGCATTGCGGACCCGGATAGGATTGCCATTTTCGGTGGTTCATACGGTGGATACGCAGCGCTTGTGGGAGCCACCTTCACTCCTGAGCTTTTCTGTTGCGCCGTCGACGCGATGGGACCGAGCAATCTCCTCACCTGGATCACCTCCCTGCCACCATATGCCTCCACTGCACTGGCAATGGTCTACAAGAAGATTGGGAACCCGGAAACAGAAGCAGAATTCTTGAGGTCAAGGTCCCCTCTTTTCAGAGTCGACCAGATCAAGATTCCTATGCTGATTGCTCAGGGTGCGAACGACCCTCGGGTGAAGCAAACCGAGTCCGAACAGATCGTGGAGGCGATGAAGGAAAAGGGAATCGATTACGAGTACCTCCTCTTTTTCGACGAGGGACATGGGTTTCTCAAGCCGGAGAATCGTTTGACCTTCTATGCAGCCGCGGAGAAGTTTCTCGCCAAGCATTGTGGCGGGCGGTATGAGGAGGCACCCTAAGAATTGAATTGACCCAACTCCTTGACTCACAACGCCTGAGTCGGGACTGCTGCAAGTACGTGGCTGAGTCGGCGTGAGTGTCCGTCAAAACTCTTGACACAGTCTACTCTTTTGTGTAATGGTAGAGAAGGGGTAACTCAGTAGGTGGAAGCCGACTCATCGTTTAGAATAGTATTAGCCATTCTCTTCTTCGTATGTCTCGGGCTCTCCGCCTTTTTTTCCGCCTCAGAGTCCGCGATTTTCTCCATCCCCTCTTTCAGGTTTGAGAGACTCAAGGCGGAGAAGCGGAAATATGCGGCACTGCTGGTCTCGCTCGTCGAGAGACCCTATCGCCTTCTGATCACCATCTTGACTGGAAACACCCTGGTCAATGCGTTCACCGCTTCCATCGCTGCGGTCTTCACGATTTCCATTACGAATGTAAATGAGACTGCAGCGATCATCATTGACTGGGTGGGTGTAACGCTCCTTCTCCTCATAGTAGGAGAAGTCACTCCGAAACTGTATGCAATCAGCCACCCAGAGCTCGTCTCGCTTCGTGCTTCCCCGGTCCTGGAGGTATTCTACTATCTATTCTATCCGTTCACTCACCTTTTCCTCCTTGTATCCCAGGCGGTTGCGTATCTCGTACCTCCTGCCAAGGGGAAGAGATTCACGCTCAAACAATTCATTGCATTGGTTGAGGTGGCGAAGGAACATGGGCTTCTGATTGAAGAAGCAGAGAGAATCGCAGTAGATGCCTTTGCATTCGGCGAAAGGAGAGTCAAAGAAGTGATGACTCCTCGAGTAGATGTAGAGTCACTCCCGGCTCATGTGACGGTGGGGGATGCGAAAGAGGCCTTCAGGCGGTTTTCTCACTCAAGGGTGCCCGTCTACCGTGACACACTCGACAATGTGGAAGGAATTCTCTATGCGAAGGACATACTCCTTGAACAGGACGATACGAGGTCCATACGATTGCATGCGAGAAAGCCTTATTTTGTGCCGGAGAACAAGAAAGTGCTTTCTCTTATGAGAGAGCTTCAGTCCGAGCGGACAACGATCGCAGTCGTAGTCGACGAGTACGGAGGAACTTCCGGGTTGATCACGTTGGAGGATATCATAGAAGAGCTCGTCGGAGAGATAAAGGACGAATTCGATGTCGAGAAGCTCCTCGTCACAAGGATTTCGCCCAAGGTGCTGGTGGTGGATCCAATCATAGACATTCGTCAATTCAACGATTACACCGGGGCTCATCTTCCTACAGAAGGATTCGCAACTCTCGGTGGCCTGGTCCTCAACAAGCTTGGAAGGGTGCCAGAGGAGGGAGAGTCAATCGAGTTGAACGAACTCAAACTGGTTGTCGAGGAGGTGCGCGAGAACAGAATCGAGAAGGTTCGAGTATTCCTCCATGATTGACATCACCATAGCCATCATCTTTCTTCTCCTCACTGGATTCTTTGCTGGTTCAGAAATCTCCGTGCTGGCATCCAGCAGGATAAGGATCAGGACTCTCGCGAGCGAGAACTACGCTCTGGCCAAGGCAGCTCACAAGGTCCGTTCTTCACTTTCCAGGACTCTTGCGGTCATCCTTGTTGGAACGAATCTCTCCGTGGTTGCCTGTTCCATCTTTGTCACCCACTTTTTCATCAAAAGATTGCCGGACTACACGATGCTGGCTCCTGTAATCACCACAGTCGTGGTACTCCTGTTTGGCGAAATCGTGCCCAAGTCCATCTGTCTTCGAAGGCCAAACTCTTTCGCCCTATGGTTCGGTTTTCCTCTACTGGTAGCAGGATATGTGTTGCGGCCTGTTGCGGATGGTGTGCACAACCTCTCAGCTGGCATCCTGAGAGGATTGGGAGTGAAGCCCAACAAGCAATCGACAACGAGAAGAGAACTCGAGACCGCAATGAGAGAGGGAGGTATTGGCCTGAGAGAGAGAATGATTATCAGCGGAGTCTTCGATTTTGCTTCAAAGCCCGTCAGCAAGGTCATGATCCCGAGAGTGGATGTGAAGGGAATAGCGGTCGATGAGCCGCTGCAGGCGGTTCTCAGGCTGGCTCAGAAGACGGGGCACTCCAGATACCCAGTATATCAGAGAGATATGGACCGCATAGTCGGGATAGTCCACGTGAACGACCTTCTCAGATTGTCGGACAAGGACTGGTCGAGATACGCGAGGCCCCCCTTGTTTGTTCCCGAGAGCGAATCATGCAGTGCGGTTCTCAGCAGGTGCCGGGTCAAGCGAACCCACATGGCGATTGTGTTGGATGAGTATGGAGGTACTGCGGGCATAGTTACCGTAGAAGATCTTCTGGAAGAACTGGTTGGGGAGATAGAGGACGAATATGACTGGAAGAGGAAGTGGAATCAACGGAGGAGAACCTAGTCTGCCCTCCTCTTTCTGGTGCCCCAGAACGAGAATACTGTGATAAGGATTCCAATGATGAAGTCCACGGCATTATACCAGGGGCTCAGCCTGGTCAGCCCGGCACTGAATATGATCCATATCCCGAAGAAGAAGAGTAACCAGCTCAGTGTCATGGTCCATCACCCCCTCTCTGTGTTGCTGCACGTCACTTTGAGCCAGTGTATGAACTCCTCGGGATCTGTCAAGCTCACGAGGCCCCTTTTTCACATCCACTTTGGGGCGATCTAGGCATACAGCATTTTCTCCTTGACAAAAAATTCGGACAGCATTATAAATTGGTGATTTCTGGGGACTGTTGGTGAATCATGGCCTATCAAGGTTCACATAGACACACAGTTGATTCCGCGACAGGGAGGGTTGCGATACCCTCTCGATTTCGCAAACTCACGTCTGAGAAGGCGAATGGGGCGTTTGTCATCATGAGGGGGCTTGATAAGTGTCTATGTCTCTACCCCTCAAATGTCTGGAGAAAGGACACGAGAAGGCTCAAGTCCTTGCCCTATACCAAGAAATCTGTCAGACGTCTCCGCAGGCGTCTGTTTGGAGAATCGGAGGAAGTCACACTCGATGATCAGGGAAGGGTGATCGTTCCCAAGCATCTGCTCGACTATGCGGAGATCGACAACGAAGCGGTAATCGTCGGTGCAGCCGACGTCATAGAGATTTGGAGTCCAGAACTGTACAAGAGGATGATGGAGGAGAGCGACAAGACTGTCGAACAGGATCTTGAAGAGATTGAAGCCATAGAGGATCGCCAAAGACGAGTTCGGGAGTGATGCATGTCGATTTCCACACCCCGGTTATGGTGGAAGAAGTGCTCGCTGGACTTGACTGCCAGCCGGGCGACACGGTTGTGGACGCGACCCTTGGTTCTGGAGGGCATGCTCTCGCGATACTGAACAGAATAGGTCAGAGCGGGCTACTCATAGGAATAGACAAGGACGAGAATGCTATTGCGCTCGCGAGTAAGAGGTTACACGCTTTCAAAAATGTCACCATCCACAGGATGGATTGGCGCGGGATGGAGGGTTCACTCAACGTGAAAGCAGATGGATTCCTTATGGATGTGGGGCTCGCTTCCTTCCAGATCGAGGACGCCTCTCGAGGCTTCTCCTATGCGTTAGACGGACCACTGGATATGCGTTTCGATCAGCAGAGCCCGATCACGGCTGTGGCCCTGGTCAACGATCTATCTGAGAGAGAACTGGGCGACATCTTGCGGAGCTATGGAGAAGAAAAGTACGCGAAGAGAATCGCGAGGGATATCATACGCGAGAGAGCACGGCAACCAATTGAGCGAACTTCTCATCTCGCTCGAATAGTTCGCGGAGCGGTGAGAGGAAACCCGAAGAAGTCACTGGCCAGGTGCTTTCAAGCATTCAGGATCGCGGTAAATGGAGAACTGGATGCACTCAGGACCGCCGTTGAGTATGGGATCCAGATACTCAGACCAAAGGGGCGAATCTGTACGATCACCTACCACTCTCTGGAAGACAGAATAGTAAAGACCTTGTTCAGGGAAGCGGACAACTCCATCCTCAACGTACTCACTCGAAAACCACTTACTCCCTCCCGGCACGAGGTCATGGAGAATCCTAAAGCCCGGAGTGCCAAACTACGAACAGCTGAGAAGAAAGATGGTTAAGGTACTGAGGATCGCGTTGCCTGTGCTCTTCTTGTTCTTTCTCCTTGTGTGGGAGCGGGCACACCTTGTGAAGATCAACCTCAGAATAGAGGAATGCAAGCGAAGAAGGGCTGACCTCGAGACACAGGTTCACTCTCTTGAAGTGAGAGTTCAGGATTTGGCATCCTACGCAAGAATCGAGAACGTTGCAAGAGTGAGACTGGGCATGCGATACCCGGATTCGGAGGATGTCATTTATATAAGAAAGGATAGGACAGAATGAGACTCAGGGCATATTTAATCGGCTGTTTTGCTCTATGGATTCTTCTCTTTCTGAGGCTCTCCATTTTGCAGATCATCAATGGAGGTGAGTTCAAAAAGATTGCCGAACGGCAGCAGAAGACGGAGATCGAGATCCCCGCCGAGAGAGGGAGAATCTTCGACCGAAACCTTGAACCGTTGGCAGTCTCCTTTGAGTGTCAATCCTGTTATGCACACCCACACCTTGTGGCAGATCCAAAACTCACTGCCACCAAACTCTCGCGTGCGGGCTTGGGTCCCGAAGGAGAGCTCGTACGAAAGCTACGGTCGCGGAGCGGATTTGTCTGGTTGAAGAGGACAGTCCCCCCCGAGGTATGCCGCACAATCGAGAAGCTCAGTCTCCCGGGCGTATACCTCAGTTCCGACATGACCAGAGCGTACCCCAAGAGCATTGCAGGAAATGTTCTGGGTTTTTGTGGCGGGGAGATGAAGGGCCTGGAGGGAATCGAGTATGCATTTGAGGGCATACTGCGGGGTTCTGACGGAAGGGTGGTTGTGCAGAGAGATGCAACTGGCCGGACCTGCCCACTTCCGGAATATCCGAGGGAAGACCCCCAGAGCGGGTCGGACATTGTTCTCACTATAGATTCCGATCTACAGTCGATAGCGGAAGAGGAATTGGCTCAAGGAGTGGACAGATTCAATGCTCGCGGAGCCACGTGTCTGATCATCGACCCGACCTCTGGCGAGATTTTGGCTATGGCAAACCACCCCAGTTACAATCCTAACAGGAGAGGCAGCGGAAAGCCCCAGGAGTGGCGAAACCGGGTGGTTACTGACCTATTCGAACCAGGTTCCACTTTGAAAATCGTGACCTTGGCCTCTTCACTTGACGAAAACGTCTTCAATCTGGATGACACCATTGACCTGGACAGTGGACGTATAGTCGTCCAGGGAGTTTGCATAGAAGATGTTGAGAAGTACGACATGCTCACAGTGGGTCAAATACTCGTACATTCAAGCAACGTGGGTGCCGTCAAAATCGCCCAAGACGTTGGGAAGAAGAAGTTATACGAATACCTCAGAGCCTTCGGCTTTGGAAATCCCATCGGCGTCGATCTCCCAGGGGAGGCCAATGGCATTCTCGCAAAACCCGATGACTGGTCCCGGATACGGCTGGCCAACATCGCGATCGGACAGGGGATTTCGGTCAGTACCCTTCAACTTGCATTCGCCTTCGGAGCGGTGGCCAATCGGGGTGTACTCATGAAGCCAACGATCGTCAAACGGGTCATGGACTTCAACGGAAATACGATAAGGGAGTTCACGCCGACACCTGTCAGAAATGTCATATCGGAGAAGACCGCGCTGCAATTGGTGCAGACTCTCGACAAAGCTGTGGAGGGTGGCACAGGAAGAAAGGCGAAGTACCCAGGGCTTTCCATTGCAGGAAAGACAGGTACAGCCCAGAAGCTCGACGAAGACGGCAAATACTCCAGGAGCAAATTTATTGCCAGTTTCTGTGGGTTCTTCCCGGCGCATGCCCCGCGTATTCTCATTACAGTAGTGGTAGACGAGCCCCACGGATTGTACTATTATGGAGGCGATGTTGCGTGTTCGATATTCAAAGAGATTACGACGAAAATCGTCAATTTGATGGACTATCGATATCTCAGCTACGGCAATGGTACTGATGCGGAAGAAACTCTCGCAGATCGTTTCTGATTTGTCCTATTCACTGTGGGACGGTGATCTCTCTGTCCCTGTCACAGGTATTGCGTATGATTCGCGACGGGTCAGGGAGGGTAATCTATTCGTCTGCATAAGGGGCTTTCGGTCTGACGGACACGACTATGCGCTGGACGCATATGAACGAGGGGCGAGAGCCTTCCTCGTGGAGAGGGAGATGAAGCTTCCTGGTACAGTCATCAGAGTGGCGAACACGAGGAAGGCACTTGCACTTGTATCCAGGACCTTCTACGGCGGGTCCCGTGTCACACTCATCGGCATCACGGGCACCAACGGTAAGACGACCACTTCCTACCTTCTCAAGAGTGTGCTTGATGCGGGAAACATCCCAAGCGGCCTTATCGGCACCATAGAGTGCATCGCGGGCAATGAGCGCATTGCGTCCGTCAGAACCACTCCAGAATCTCCTGATATCTATGAGCTTCTCGATCTCATGCATTCGCGAGGAATAACCCACGTGGTCATGGAAGTGACCTCCCATGGGTTGGCGCTTGAAAGAGTGTATGGCCTTGATTTCAAAGTCGCTGTGTTCACGAATCTCTCTCAGGATCATCTCGATTTCCATGCGAGCATGAAGGACTATCGAGAAACCAAACTCAGGCTCTTCCGGGAACTGAAGAGGGGTTCGGTCAGCGTCGTGAACATGGATGATCCTGTAGCCGCGAGAATCACCGGGCTTCCCGGGCCACACGTGACGTACGCTCTCGAAAGAACAGCGGACGTGACCGGATCCTCAAGACAACTTGGCTGGCGAGGTAATGAAGTATCGGTACGTATGGATGGGAAGGAGTTCGGACTCAAAACAGGATTGATCGGCCTATCGAATGTGTATAACGTGCTGGCCGCCTTTGCATCTGCCAAGGCTCTTCGTGTCGATCCAGCGGCTATTGTGGCAGGAATAGAGAACCTTCAGTCCATACCGGGGCGATTTGAGGTCATCGCGACGCATCCCAGTGTCATCGTCGACTACGCCCACACGCCTCAGGCTCTTCTGCAGCTGCTCAGATCAGTGAGGCAACTCACTCCTGGGCGTGTGATTTCCGTTTTCGGTTGCGGTGGAGACAGGGATAAGAGCAAACGTCCGGAGATGGGGAGGATTTCTGCAACATACGCCGACCTCACCATCATTACCACGGATAATCCGAGAAGCGAGGACCCGGATTCTATCATATCCCATATTAGAAAAGGAGTCGATAGTCTCTCCGCACATGTGAAGATACGCGAAGACAGAAGAGAAGCGATTCGCGAGGCGATAGAAGGCGCATCGCCGGACGACAGTGTGGTGATCGCGGGGAAAGGGCATGAGAGATTTCAGATATGTGGCGAGGAAGAGATACCATTCGATGATAGAGAAGTAGCCAGGGAGATACATGGATCTGTCCATAGACGAAGTCGTTGAGGCATTGAACGGTCGGTTCAACGGACGAACCTATCCGATTCGCGGTGTCACCACAGATACGAGAGAAATGCGCAAGGGAGATATATTCTTCGCACTGAAGGGACCGAATTTCGACGGGCATCAGTTCATTCCAGAGGCGATCGAGAAGGGAGCTTCCTATGTAGTATCTGAACAGACGACCAGGTATCCCGACAGGACGATTGTCGTTCAAGACACTCTCCGCGCTCTCGGTGACCTTGCGAAGCGCCGTAGGCGGATGTTCGATCTGAAGGTAATCGCCGTGACAGGCAGCAACGGGAAGACAACGACAAAAGAGATGATACATGCCATCCTGTCATCGGAAGGTCCTGCACACAAATCCCAGTCGAGCTACAACAATCTTATTGGAGTCCCGCTCACGGTATTTGAGTTGACCGCTGCTCACCGATTCGCCGTACTAGAGCTTGGTATGAACAAAGCAGGGGAGATCGCCAGGGAAACTGAGATCATACGTCCTGATGTGGGTGTGTTGACCAATATTGCACCAGCTCACATCGGACCACTGGGGAGTCTACCACTGGGGAGTCTTAGCAACATAATAAAGGCCAAGGCCGAGCTGTTCGATCGCCTGGGGAAGAATCACACGGCCTTCATAAACGGTGACGACACCCGGGCTATGAAGGTTGCAGAACGCACGCGGGCAAGAACCTGTACCTTCTCAGTGAAGGCTAAATCCGACTACCGCGCCACGCGACTCAAACTCCTATGGGATAGAACAGAGTTCTCCCTCCGAGATATGAGGTTTGAAATCCACGCACTGGGAATTGAAAACGTCTACAATGCACTCGCTGCAATCGGAGTCGCAGACGTCTGTGGGGTCGGCCTCCATGTGATGGAGAAGATTCTCAGGGACTTCAGACCACCACATCTCCGCGCTACCGTACAGACCCGCGGAGAAGTCACTATTATCAATGATTCATATAATTCCAATCCATCTTCCCTCA
>Ga0111225_1046_pt1 | contig 11039 bp, 5 predicted proteins | sample DeeMarSWOR152_54_FD_80389 | JGI IMG/M metagenome (GOLD analysis project Ga0111225, IMG submission 80389) | candidate division TA06 bacterium DG_26
GACGGCAGACTCAGTGTTGCAGATGGGGTGTACCTTGTGAGTCATATCTACCGGGATGGTGCCGCTCCTCCTGTTCCGTTCCCAGGTTGTGGCATAGATCTTACTGAAGATGAATTGCGCTCTGATTCGCATCCCTGTATGACTCGTGTCTACCAGCCGAAACCGAAAGCAAGATCCGTGAGATGAGATAGGTGTGTCGACTCTGATTTGAGATTCAGGGGAGGGTAGTGGTTCCGTTGATACACCTGGAGAAGCGTTACCTCAATGCCGTGTTTCGTGTCTCGCACATCGTGCACGACCGGGGAGCAGCCTGACAAGGATTAAAAACCTTCTCTCGGCGAGTGGTGCTGGTTTGTATCCTATTGACAATGTTCTGTGAGAAGGCTATATTATGGTATCCATACGCACGCCTATCACCTTGAGGGTGGCCGTGTGACAACGAAAAACTTTTAGGGAGGTGAGAGAATGGGTAAGAATATGATGAACCTCATTCTCTCTGTCCTCGTGGTCGCGTCGATGGTCGCAATGGCTGGGGCACGCGATTACGGTGAGGCAGAGCAGGGGTACGGTACGGCCGTTTTTTCGCGCCAAGGGGCCATCGATAATGGTGGAGGGGACACGAAATGGTCCATTGTGGCCGTGTACGACGTGCCCGAAAATGCGTCGGGTCTCGCGTATGATGGTACATATCTCTATTGCGGTATGTATGGTGCGAACGGAGATGAGGTGTACCGAATAAATCCTGCGACGGGCGATTATGTATTGCTTTTTGACAATGGCCCACAGGGAGACGCCTTCGGTCTTACGTACGATGGTACCTACTTATGGACTACAGATCATCCTGGTTCCTCCGCGAACCCTGCCATTGCAATGCAGCTCGACACCCTGGGCAATCTGATTTCGCAGTTCAGCCTGCCGGACCATTACATGTCAGGCATCGCCTACGATAACGGAGATTTCTGGGTGGCAACCTACTATCCTGATCCGGGCACGATATACAAGGTGGATGGATCCGGCAGTGTGCTTACTCAGTTTACCCCTCCTAACAATCAACCCTGGGATTTGTGTCTCCAGAATGAGTACCTGTGGGTGGCCGATTACTGGGGTGATTCACTCTACAAGATAGACACGATCACAGGTGCCCGGGTTGAAGCCTATGCCTCTGAGGGTACGGATCCTGCCGGGATTGTGTGGGATGGGCAGTACTTGTGGTATTGCGACAACGGAGCGGGCGGTGTTGACTATCTGTACAAGGTAGATCTGGGTGGCGCGGGAACACCTGAGATATACGTTCCCGTAACGGAATACGACTTCGGAGTGGTGACGATAGGCGACTCTGCCTCGTGGGACGCGGCCGTGGAAAACGTGGGAGATGCAGACTTGGAGATACGGGATGTAACGTTCACAGGTTCTGACGAGCTCTTCTGTCGTGTCTCCTTCCCTGTCGTGATTGCTCCCGGCAATGATTCGGTGCTCCCGATCCTCTACAAACCTACCAGTGCAGGACCACTTGTTGCTACTGCAACGATTGAGTCGAATGATCCGGTGCATCCAGAAGTTGGGCTCACCTTGAGTGGCAACGCGGTCAATCCAGGACCTGACATCCATCTGCCGGAGGACTCGCATGACTACGGAACCGTACGAGCGCGCTCCTATCCTGGATGGTATATGGAGATCCAGAACATGGGCGACGAGACTCTTTTTCTTGCGAATATCAGCTCTGACGATGAACACTTCGTGGTCGACGACCGAATTCTCTATCCACTCGCCATAGACGTGCTCGATTCCGAGCAGGTCTGGATTTGGTTTTATCCGACGGCTGCAGCACTGTACAGTGGGACGCTGACGATCAGCAGCAACGATCCTGACGAGGATCCGTGTACTGTTTCTGTGTCTGGCAGCGGATTCGACATGGACTGTTCAATGGGAGTGAAGCTATGGGAATACCAGATAAGCGGTGGCTACGACAATAGTCCGAAGGCGATTGCACCGATTTCGGACATGAACGGTGACAGTATTGCGGAAGTGATCGTCTGTTCAGAGGATGACTATGTACGGTGTGTGAACGGGAACTCCCATGGGACCGGTGACGTATACTGGGAACACGAAATCTATGCCGGGTCTGTGTACTCTCAGAGCGGTCTGGTCACGATCGAAGACATTGATGATGACGGATATGAAGACGTCGTCGTAGGATCTGCATGGGGTGGGCGCTTGATCAGAGTGATCTCTGGGAGGACAGGAGATACGATCTGGAACCACGATACCCATGAATATGGGGACGGAGGATGGGTGTACCAGGTCGACTGCAGCCATGACTATAACAATGACGGTACGAGAGATGTGCTCGCTGCCACCGGTGATGATGGCTCCGACACCGGCCCGAAGAGAGTATACTGTCTGAATGGCTTATCAGGGCTATCCATCTGGGAATGTCCCCTCGGAGGGCCTGGCTTCTCCGTCATAGGTATCGAAGACTGCACCGGTGACGGGCAGCCTGACGTCCTGGCGGGTGCGTCGAATGAAGCCGAAACCGAAGGGAGGGCCTTTGGTATCAACGGGGCGACTGGCGACACCTTCTGGACGTTTGTGACAGCCGGGACATCGGTGTGGGCCCTGGCTCAGGTTGATGACATGACCGGTGATGGGATTGAAGATGTGATGATTGGCGACTTCAGCGGAAATATCTATGGGCTTGACGCCACCGACGGGTCCCTCGAGTACAGCAATTCGGGCTTTGGTATAATACTTCGATTCGAGAGAATCGACGATGTCAATGAAGATGGCCATCCAGAAGTAGTTCCGGCGCATGGCGGTTCTAGCGTGAACGTAGTGGATGGACAGACCGGGGATATAGTCTGGTCTCATCCCGTCTTGGACAAACCGTGGAATCTTGACCGTGTCGATGACATTAGCGGAGACGCCACGAACGATCTTCTGATCGGCACACTGTTCACCAACAACTACTGTTACTTCATGAGCGGGGCAGACGGTTCTGAGCTCATATCACCGATCAACTTCGGGACGGCAGTAGACGCGATTGGAGGTATTCCGGATATTGTGGGTGATGGCTCCATGGAAATGGTGGCAGGAGGAAGGAATGGATACGTCGCATGTTTCTCGGGAGGAACAGAGGTAGCCGTACTCTGTGGTGACTGCAACGATGATGGCAGAGTGACCATAGCTGACGCCACGTATATCGTTGGGTTCATCTACAGAAGTGGACCGGCACCGATCGGCGAAGGGGATGTGAATGTGGACGGCAGAATCACTATCGCTGATGCGACGTACATCGTCGGGTACGTCTACAGAGGGGGACCTCCCCCATGCCAGCCTCCAGCAGCGTACTCGCCCTACTCTGATGAACGGGCTCTGCTGGCTCTGGGTGAACCAATTGAGGAAGGATCAGTGGTCAGTATTCAGGTGTCGGCAGAGTTCAAGGTGGCCGTAGCGGGAATTCACTTGGAGATGGTGTATGATCGGACCGCACTCAGGCCGCTCATGCCAACTCGGACTTTCAGGAGCGAGGCTTTGGAAATCTTCTGCGATCCTCATCGCGAGGAAGGGAGACTTGTCATGGGTATGCTCTCTCTTGAGGGGGGTCTCGTCATGCCAGGCAAAGGTTCAGTTGTGAATGTGAAGTTCAAGAAGTTGAGGGAGGACGCCGATCTGTCGAGTGTGAGAATAGAGAAGGCGATCCTTGTGGATCAGGAATCGAGAGAACTCAACACTACTGTGCTTGGTCAGCCTGTTGCGTCAGGACTTCCACAGATCTTCTCCCTCGGTCAGAATCACCCCAACCCGTTCAGGGATCTCACTTCGATCTCGTACACGTGTCCTGGGGATGGCTCGAAGGGAGATGTTCATGTGAGTCTTAAGGTATACGACTCATCTGGAAGATTGGTCCGAACACTCCTTGATGAGTACAAGCAACCCGGCCAATGCCGAGTGGAATGGGACTGCAGGGACGATTCCGGTGATAGGGTGGGGGCAGGCGTCTACTTCTACAGGATTGTCGCACGCAATGTGGTTGGCAGAGAAGAGTTCTCGGCGACGAAGAAAATGACTGTTCTCCGGTAAGTAGAAGAGAAAGGGTGCAGTCCGGAATTCGCTCGGTCCAGACTGCACCCTTATGCATTCGTACAGAACCGGCCCACAGGAGGCGGGATCGGTAGCGAGTGAGGCTCGACGAGTCTGCTGCGCACAGACGACGTGGTGTAGGGGTGGTTTTGATGTAGGATTGCAGCCCACCCGCCCGGGGTGATCCGTCGCAAACCTTGACCATGGGAAATCCGCTGAGCCAACAGCCCATTGACAGGCGACTGGGAGGAGCTTAGACTGTGTCATGGGGATGAGGTTTGCAGGCTTCCAGTCAGTGACTGCAGGCTGTGGGTGAGGCAGATGCCAACAGTTCAGAACCGAGAAATCAGATTTGAGGATAGCAAAGATTCGCTACGAGTGATGCTCGCACAGATCAGCCCTGCGTATGACCTCGATATATTCAAGAAACAGGGTCTCGTAAAAGTCCGGGACCGAGACAGACAGACGCAGAAGATCCTGAAACTGATAGATCATGCACTCTCCACCGATGTTGATGTTCTCCTCTTTCCTGAGTTGGCGGCACCATTCAGTTGCCTGGAAGCGTTTGAGAGCGCATTGAGGAAGGCAGACAGAGACTTCGTAGCCAACATATGCTACGAGCATACCTACCTGGACGACATGATCTCCATTCTCTCCGAAGAGGACATAGCTGAGCACGCACTTGGTCCCGAGCAAGAGCGCACAAAACTGGTGAATTTCTGCAGGATCTTTGTGAAGGCTGGTCCGGAAGTGAGAATATTCACACAGATGAAGCTTACTCCGTTTTCGACCGAGTTCTCTCTCTCTGCAAGAGAGACGCTTCTCTGCGGAAAGATTCTTCATCGATTCGTCACGAATTGGGGAAACTTTCTCTTTTTGATATGTAAAGACTATGTGGGGGAAGTGACCTCGGAGAGGAGAAGGGTTCCCATGTTCGATTTCCTGAAGTCGCTCACCGATGACGGTCTCCACTATATCTTTGTTTCTGCCCTGAACACAGAGCAGGAAGCGTTTGTGCATGCAGCCAGAGCTTTCTACTACATGCAGGAACGGAGCGGTTACACATTCTCCCTGTTTCTCAACACCGCTGAGCTGAACCATACGACGGTAGTCTTTCCAGTGAGACCGCACCCCAAGATACGTACTTCAGAGGATATTCAGCTCACTCCGCTGTTTCAGGGCAAACCAGGATGGGGAACTCAACTGAGGTTCCCGGGGTGCACTGAGAAGATAGTGACTGGGACATTCGTGCGTCTTGACAGGTACCAGCCAATGCCCACAAAGGAGATCTTCAGTCCAATATTCCGGACTGACACAGTGGACATATCGGAACTCGGAATAGAGACAGACGTGCTAGTCACCGAAGAGGCGATCCCGGCTAAGGAGACTGTACCGCGAAGACCCTTACACAATCTACCTTCCCAGCCTACATCATTCGTTGGCAGAGAAGAAGAGCTCACACAGATAAAGGAATTGCTCGATAACCCCTCGTGCAGACTGCTCACGCTAGTGGGTCCTGGAGGCATTGGGAAAACTCGTCTCGCGCTTGAGGCTGTAACCGAGAGAATTGGAGATTTCGCGCAGGGGGTGTATTTTGTGCCGCTTGCCCCCTTGAGTTCCGCGGATTTTGTGGTCTCGACGATTGCAAAGTCCCTTGGACTTTCTTTCCGTGGCCCCGAGGACCCAAAGGCACAACTGCTGAACTATCTCCGGGAGAAAGAAATGCTCCTTATCATGGACAATTTCGAACATCTCGTGGAAGGCTCAGGCCTTGTGGCGGAAATCCTCGAAGCCGCTGGCGGAGTCAAGATAGTGGTGACCTCCAGGGAAAGACTCAATCTCAAGGGAGAATGGATCCTGGGGGTCCCGGGCATGGAGCTCCCGGACGGCGAGACTCTGGATGCAGCCAAAAGATCAAGTGCAGTCCAGCTGTTCGTGCAGAATGCGCAGAGGGTTTGCCCCAAATTCGCCATTTCGCAGGAGCAGATGGGTCATGTTGTCCGAATCTGTCAGCTGGTCGGAGGAATGCCACTTGGGATCGAGCTGGCCTCCTCTTGGACTCGCGTATTGTCATGTGGAGACATAGCCTCAGAAGTTGAACGCAATCTCGATTTCCTCGCGACTTCAATGAGAGATGTGCCTGAGCGGCACAGGAGCATGCGGGCCGTGTTCGAGCAGTCGTGGGACCTTCTCTCTGAGAAGGAGCGTGACGTCTTCATGAAGATGTCGGTATTTCGCGGGTCATGTACACGAGACGCAGCACAGAAGGTGGCTGGGGCTTCACTTTTTGTGCTATCCACCTTGGTTGACAAATCACTCCTGCACTGGAATCCAGCAGAACGGTATGAAGTGCATGAACTGTTGAGGCAGTACGCGGAAGAGAAATTGCGTCAGGTGAGGGAAGTACAAGACGGAGTTCAGAGTCTTCACTCCCACTATTACGCGGAGCTTCTTCAGGACAGGGAGCAACTGCTGAAGGGAGAGAAGGAGAAGGATATCCTGGAAGAGGTCAGCACAGAGATGGACAATGTCCGGACAGGTTGGTATTGGGCTGTCACACAAAGGGACCACGAGACACTCGCACAATTCCTTGAGACCATCTTTCGATTCTATGTAGTGAGGGGTCTGTTCCAGGAGGGGGAACAACTCTTCCAGAAGGCGGTGGATGGATTGCAGCAATCAGGCGCCGGAGGTGATAGCCGAAAACAGGAGACTGTCGCAAAGATTCGCGGGCGGCTTGGGGTTTTCGCAGCGATTCTCTCAGACTATGCCCGAGCACAGGATCTGTTGCAGGGTAGTCTCGACGTCTTTCGCAGATGCGATGTTCGCAAAGAAATGGCATTCTCTCTTCGCAACTTGGGCTTTATTGCACAGCAGCTGGGAGAATACACGAAGGCACGGGAACTTCTCGAAGAAAGCTTCGTGATCTGCACACAAATTGATGACAAAGATGGAATCGCGACATCGGTGAATTCGCTAGGGCTGATAGCGTACGGACTCGGTGAATACGAAGATGCGAAACGACTCTATCAAGACAGTCTTGCGATTCGCAGGGAGATCGGGGATCGACAAGGAATGACTACGTCTCTCATCAACAGAGGGAATGTCGCATATAGGCTGGGTGAGTACGACGAGGCAAGGAAGGTGTATCAGGAGGGCCTCTCCATCTGCGACGAAATTGGGGATCAGTGGGGAGCAGCGAGTGCTCTGAACAATCTGGGCAACGTCGCGTATGAAGTGGGTGATTATGAAGACGCACAGCGTCTCTATGAGGGAAGTCTCTCGATCAAAAGGGAGATTGGACACAGGAAAGGGATCGCATTCTCTCTCGGCAATCTTGGTGAAATTGCCCATGAGTTGGGTGACTACGGGAGGGCAAAGGAATTGCATCAGGAGATGCTCGCAATCTGTCAGGAAATCGGGAGCCGTACAGGAAAGGCGAGTGCTCGAATCGGCTTAGGTCGAGCGGCGCTGGCCCTCGGGATTTATGAAGAATCGAAGGAACACTTTCTGGAAGCTCTCCGGACGACGAGCGAGATACGCGCGGCTCCCTTGACATTAGATGTGCTCGTCGAGCTGGCGCTTCTTTTGAGGATACAAGGAGAAAAAGAACGGTCGTTTGAACTTCTCGCATCTGCACTGCGCCATCCGGCTATCTACAAGGGTACAAGAGACAAAGCAGAACCCGCGTACTCTGAGCTTGCCTCTGAGTTAGCGAGTGAAGTTGTTGCAGCGATAGAAGAGAAGAACAAGGCGAGAGAACTCCAGGACCTGGCAGAAGAAGTCCTTAGGGAAGCAGAAGGAGAGAGGAGAGAGGAGCTGAGTCAGTAGCGGTATCTTTGGTGTCCACAGATCAGCAGCCAGAAGACGAATGACCTGAAATCGCCCATTCCTACATGATCGTAGTTTTCATTACTGGTGTGCATTGGTGTGAGCACAAGATGTGGTCGTTTCACACATACCTATAGATTCGCGGCACAGAGACATATTGAGAGACTCGAATTTCGCCAGAACTTACAAGGGAGTATTCTGAGCGTGAGTAGCGAGAGCAAGTGGTCTCGCAGTGCACAGGCGTCAGTTCCAGAGGATCTAGCTCTGGAATGTCAATAAGGAAGGCCGAGGACTTGACACGGAGCGAGGAGAAGCTTAAAATGAACGCAGATAGTTCCTCACGCCGCGATTTCTCAGAGGGGGGAATGCATGAATAGAGGGTTGACCCTGTGTGCACTTGTTCTGATACCCAGCATGGTAAGTTCATGCACAGAGTTCACTCAGCAACGGAAGTCCGAGGGTGAGCGGAACGAATTGACTCAGCGCGAGAAACCGCGGACCACGGACTACATTTGGATGGAGTACACCCACAGGGATAGACCCCTTCAATACTGGATGAGGATCGCAGGGAGTGGGGATGTGTGGTATCTGCGCTATGACACCATGAACCGTATTGAAAGGGGAGGCACTGCATACCCAAGAATCCTCGAGTGCAAGTCCGGGAGGGTTTCCTCCGAAGAGATTGAGTCTCTTTTTGAGTTGATCGAGGAGAAAGGCTTTTTTCGGGAGGCAAAGAACCAGAATGAAAAGCTGGGGGTCATATCCGAGGACGACATCGCAGCGGTGTGTGTAAAACACGGGGATAGTATCCGCACGTTGCGTGGAAGACCGCCCTCACACATCTCGCCAGAGCTGCAGGAGATAGTTGCCTCACTGAGGGCGAAAATCACTGACCTTCAGGAAGACGGAAGATCGGGAGTATTCCTGAAAGCGAAGTCCCTCGAGAGTGACCGAGTGGAGAGCTTGAGTGATGCGTTTCAATTCATCTCGTATTCTGAAGAGCAGCTTGAAGAGGTTCCTTATCTGAGTGAAGCTATTAAGAATCCTGGGCAGTTTGTACATGCTCAATCGTGGGGAGGTGCTGAAATCGAACGCTACGCCACAACACACAGTTTCTTTCTTGTCTCGTCCGCAGACGGAGACTTCCAGATCGATGTTTTCGTGAGAGACAAACCCTGATGAATTGAAAGGAAAGGAGGCAGTGCGTGCCGTAGAAAATGCGGACCTCACTCGGGTTCACTCACACGTTGCCTGATGAAACTTGGGCAGGCACACATGACAGGGCGCAATATTGAGAGTAAGGAGGGACAAGTGAAAGGAAGATATTTCTATTCAGGTGTGAACAGTCTGACGACGACCCTGATCTGTGCATTGCTGATTAACCTTGCGATTGTTGCCATCGCCTACCCTGGAGCCGGGAAATACGAAGACGGAAAGTTCACATTGATAATCTCTGTGAGACATGATGCCTGTGCCACGCGTCTCAAAGAGTGGCGGATCGCCTTTCAAAACGCTTCAGAACTGCTTCTTGACGCGACTGATGGACAGCATCAGTTCGGCACCTTCATTGTGTGTAATAGTGCTCGTGCAGGAAGGCCAGCGGATATATACCTTTTCGAGGAAGATGGGAGATCCTATGCCAATCTTCCACTTCCTGGTCTTGGTAGACCAGGGTCCCATATGTTCTTGTACGGGGATGAAAGGTATAAGCCGTTCGTGATCGTCCATGAATTCGCCCATTATGGCTATGGCCTGTATGACGAATACAGTGGTCCTGACGGCGACGCAGAGTGTGTTGAGGACCCCCCGCATGCTACGGCCTCCATAATGGAGGGCGGATGGTGGCAGGCACCTGGCGTGGATGGAGGGGATGGTTTTGTCAGAGAGATTAGTGAGTTCTGCGTCTCCCTCAATCATGACCCGGACATGGACACCGAACAAGAGCACGTACACGGAAAATCGTGTTGGGAGACCATGATCGATTTCTATCCTGACCTCACGCTTCCCACTGGTCTTCCGGAAGAGGGTTTCGCATGCGTGGCTGATCCGATCGTGTGGATAGAGCTTGAACCGGAGACGCGGCTGGTCCTCTGCATGGATCGGTCTGGAAGCATGGATACGCCTCCATGGAAGATGCTCTACGCGAAACTGGGTGCAAAACTCTTCGTAGAACTGGTCGAGAAGGGGGACAAAATCGGTGTTGTGTCGTACGGTACTGCAGTGTAGACTTTCCCCTCACAGTGATTCTGGGGGAAGCAACAAAGACAGCGGCTAAGGCTGCCGTAGACGGCATAGTGCCTTCGGGGCAAACGGCGATGGGGGAAGGCCTGCTAGAAGCCCTCGGCCAGATTACGAGTCCTGGTGACACTGCGTGTCAACAGGCGATCGTCTTGCTCTCGAATGGATTTCAGAATAGTGGGATACACCCTTACGACGTGATTCCTGATATCAGGGGGGAAATGACGAGGGTGTTCACGGTTGGCATTGGAGATGAAGTGGACGAACTTCTGCTGAGGACTATTGCGAGTGAAACCAACGGAGAATACTTCCGCGTGTACGACCCTGACGATCTGCTCCGTGTCTTTGGTGTTCTCTCGACGGAAGTGAAGGACGGAGGTCTTGTTCTGAACGAACAGCTTCTCATCGCTCAAGAACAGAGAATAGAAAGAGGAGTCAATGTTACGAACACGGATGAAGGAGTCGCCTTTGAGATCGCCTGGGAAGGAAGTGACCTGGACCTCACCCTCAGGAGACCCGATGGTTCCATTATCGACCCGAGCGTCGCAGCTTCGGACCCAGACATAGAATATGTCTCAAGTTCTCACTACGAGCTCTACAGAGTGGCTTCGCCTGAAGAAGGTGACTGGACATTGATTACCTATGGTGTCGATGTGTCTGGACAGACGCCATTCACTGCTCAGGTTCTGGCCAGGAACAGGACTATCTCCTTCGACATTGACACTGACAATGACGAATACCAGTACCCGGAGGAGATTGTGGTTCAAGCCCAGGTACTCTTTGATATGCCAGTAACAGGTGTAGAAGTGTACGGAACAGTTGGCAGACCGGACGGAAGCAGCGTTCCCATCGTGCTGTATGATGATGGGCTTGCCCTCCATGGTGACGAG
>Ga0111225_1065_pt1 | contig 10576 bp, 6 predicted proteins | sample DeeMarSWOR152_54_FD_80389 | JGI IMG/M metagenome (GOLD analysis project Ga0111225, IMG submission 80389) | candidate division TA06 bacterium DG_26
TTCAGTACAACCGAAACCTTCCTAAGACGAAGGCCCAGAAAGGAGGGGGGGATGTCGTGTTCAAGGAAAATGTTCATCGATGGAAAGTGGGTTGATAAAGAAGACATGATCGACGTGACAAATCCATATGATGGGAGTTTCGTGGACCGAGTGCCGTCAGGAACCTCCGATGATGTGGAGAAAGCCGTTCAAAGCTGTAAGGTGGGTGTGAAGGAGGCCAAGAAACTCTCTGCGTGGGACCGCTACAAGATCCTGAGAGCAACGTCAGAACTTATTGAACAAAGGGGAGAAGAACTGGCCACTCTCCTCGCGAAAGAGGTGGGAAAGACCATCAAGGAGGCACGGGGAGAAGTGAGCCGGGCCGCCGAGACATTCCTGCTCTCCGCGGAGGAGGCAAAACGAATTCACGGCGAGATGGTTCCATTCGACGCTGCTCCAGGCGCACAGACGAAATTCGGGTTTTACATGAGAGTACCCTTGGGGGTCGTAGCTGCAATCACTCCGTTCAACTTCCCGCTGAACCTTGCTGCCCACAAGATTGCTCCTGCCATAGCGGCGGGTAATACGGTCATTCTCAAACCCGCGACCAAGACTCCACTTGCAGACCTGGTCATGGTGGAACTCCTTCTCGAGGCTGGGTTGCCAGCGCACATGATCAATGCAGTGACAGGACCAGGAAATGCAATCGGAGATGCAATTGTGTCTCACGAAGCAGTGAGAATGGTAACCTTCACTGGCAGTCTTGAAGTCGGTACGCGCATCGCGCACAAAGCAGGGCTGAAAAGAATTGTTTTGGAGCTGGGTTCCAACTCGGCCTGTGTGGTGGCCGAGGATGGAGATCTCCAGAGGGCAGCGGAAAGAATCAGAGTCGGTGCCTTTGCGGTCGCAGGACAGGTGTGCATATCCGTACAGAGAGTGTTCGTGCAGTCGTCGGTGTTTGACGCATTCCTCGGAATATTGACGGACAAAGTCAAAAGGATGCGTGTTGGGGATCAGCTAAAAGAGGAGACCGATATGGGGCCGATGATATCTGTGCAGGCGGCGGAAAAGACTTCGGAGTGGATTGAGGAAGCCGTGGCGAAGGGAGCGCGGCTGCATGTTGGAGGCGAAAAGAATGGAAGCCTGTTTCAGCCCACCCTACTGACGCATGTCCCGCGAGAGTGCAGTCTGTTCACCGAAGAGGCATTTGCACCTCTGGCAATCATCAATCCGTACGATACGATAGAAGAGGCAATAGACCTTGTGAACGATTCGAAATATGGACTTCAGGCAGGGATATTCACGAGAGATATGAACAGAGCTCTCTATGCTGCGAGGGAATTCGAAAATGGGGGCGTTATGATCAATGAGGTCCCGACGTTCCGGGTCGATCTTATGCCGTATGGGGGACAGAAAAGAAGCGGAATTGGGAGAGAAGGTCCGAAATATGCGGTGGACGAGATGACGGAGATGAGGGTGGTTGGAATTGAACTGAGCTAAATGGCTGCAACAGCCTGTGCTGTGGCCACTCTCGAGGTGTCTCCTCATCAGTTGAGAGACCGCATCGTTCCTATGTTCACTCGTTTCACTCTCATAGTCAAAGGGAAGGGAGGCAAAGAGGAAGTGTATCTCCCCAGTCCTGCTCGAACGATGTAGTATAGAGGCGAGATTCCCATGGTGCTAAAGCCATTCCCTCTCGGGTCTGTGCTGCATAAGGTCTTCCTTCGTCAGTTCTGAGAGCCACTCGAGAACCCACCACGGCTTGCCTTTCTCTGCTTTGATATCAACGACGAGCTCTCCTTGTTCATCAGAAATTGCAACGACCGGAGCCCTGATATCTCTTTCTTTGTAGAGAACTTCGGGTTTTCTGAGGAACTCCTCTATCCGGGCCTCACTGATGGTGAGGCCCGGTACACGGTATCGACATACTTGGTAAATCTCAGATAGAGAGGAAGGATCTCGGATGAGATCCGCACGGTGGAACTCCATTCCCTGAGGTGCTGCATGGGAGAGAGAACCGACAGGCTCGCTCAGCTGGACTCTCGTGATCATGTCGAAATACTCTTCCCTTGATGTCATCCCGAGTGGAACCGGAGGTGTGAAGGAAACCTTCGGTCGCGGCTTGGCGCCTCCAGAGTAGACGAGCGGGATGCGTGCCCGCTCTATTGTGCGGAGAATCGCTCTCAGAAGGTCGAGGTGCCCGAGATATCGCAACGCTTCGCCTTTTGAGTATGCGACCCGGTAACGAAATCTCCCCCTGTCCCTCAGCGTGAATGGCGCCGTGATGGTGGACGGCAGCACATGATCCATAGGTATTGGATTGGGAGCCTCGCATACTCCACACCCGTAGCAGCCTTCGATACGGCAGTCCCTTGTTTCGCGTTGCTGATACGCTTTTTCCCTTTCCGCGAGGAGAAATTCTTTCCTGACTCCTGAGTGAATGTGATCCCAGGGGAGAGGATCATCCAGAGACTTTGTGGCCAAATAGCTCGAAGGGTCGACACTCATCTCATCGAAGACTGAAAGCCAGCCGTCGTAATCGAACCATTCACTCCACCCATCGAACCTGTGTCCTCTCTTCCACGCGAGCTCCAGCGCGGCTGAGAGCTCATCTCCGCCTCTCGAGAATATCCCCTCAAGAAGGGCGATCCGTGGGTCCCGGTATTTCACCTGAATGTTTCTCCGCTTGGTCTTTCGTTTTACGTAATCTATTTTCTCCCATAACTTCTCTACATTCTCCTGAGATTCCCACTGAAATGGCGTGTGTGGTTTCGGAACAAAAGGTGAGAGAGCGACCTTGATAAGCTTGTCAGGTACGGCCCTGGCGATACGATGGGTGAGGTCTACTATCGCGTCGACATCTCGTTCATCTTCGCACGGTAGTCCAACCATGTAGTAGAGCTTGATATGGGTGAATCCAAATCGTGCGGCCAGCTCACAGGACTGCATGATGTCCGAATCTGGAATGTCCTTGTTCGTGATTCTTCTCAACCTCTCGCTACCGGTCTCTGGAGCGATGGTGATTCCACCGTGAGCGAGAAGTAACTGTGCAACGGATTCGGAGAGTGAATCTCCCCGCAGAGAGGGAAGCGTCATGACAAGCCCCTCCCTGAGGGTACGCAGCTGACCTACTATCTGGTGTATGTGCGAGTGGTCTGAGGCGGATAGTGCAAGAAGCGATATTTCTCTGTACCCGCTTGCCTCCAACCCCTCTTTCGCGAGAGATAAAACAGATGTGGGGGTTCTCTCTCGGTAAGGTCGATGAAATATGCCGGCCTGACAGAAACGGCATCCCCGTGTACATCCTCTTGAAATCTCGACCACGAACTTGTCCTGCTTGATCTCGACGAATGGAACGATGGGTCGAGCCGGAAAGTGGGCATCCAGAAGCTCGGGAATATACTGTCTATATGCATCACGATTGAATCCTGGCACCCATATTCCATCCATCTCACTCAAACCCTGCAGAAGCTCCTGCCTGCTCACACTGCGAGAGCCCCATTTTCTGAGAATAGGCAGAACCTCGGGGATCAAAGCTTCGGCGTCGCCGATGAAGAAACAGTCGAAGAAAGGCGCGAGAGGCATGGGATTGAGTGCACAACATCCGCCAGCTATGATGAGTGGCTCATCATCGGTCCTCAAAGAAGCATGAATCGGGATATTCGCAAGGGTAAGCATATTGATGATGTTTGTGTAATCCAGCTCATACTGCAGGGAAAACCCTATGACGTCGAACGACTTGAGGGGTCGCTTCGATTCGAGAGTCCAGAGAGGCGTGTTAGTCTTTTTGAGCCATTCCTCCAGGTCTGGCCACGGAGCAAACACGCGTTCACACAAGACGTCATCAGTGGAGTTGAGGACATGGTAAAGAATTCGGAGGCCGAGATTGCTCATTCCTATTTCGTACAGATCAGGATATGCGAGCGCGAATCTGACGTGTGAATCGGTCCAGTTTTTCCTTGCCGCTCCTACTTCATTATCGATATATCTACCCGGTTTCAGAACCTGAGGGAGGATCGATTCTACCTGCTTCTCACCTTCTTTCATTACCGCTCATCTTTCTTCAGTCCATGCTCGAGGCCGCTCATCCTTTCAAGAACCTTTCTTCGCAGCCTCTCGTCTACCGCCACATCAAGGGCTTCCTGATAGGCCGCATATGCTCTGGAGTCCTCACCAAGGAGTTCCAATGATCTCCCGGCACTGAACATCGCCTCACCCTTTCTATCGGAAGAAAGATACTGTGAGGCGTTGAGGAATTTTTCTACGGCTTCTTCAGAACGGCCCAGTTCAAGAAGCACGTTCCCGGACTGGAGCAATGCTTCGCCCTTCAGAGAATCCACAGACCATTCTGTATCGAGCATATCAAGCGCATCCTCCACCAATCCTTCCTCCAATGCGAGGAGCGCGAGCTCGAATCTGAAAATCTCGGTTTCCGAAGATTTTGGATACTCCGAAAGAGATTTCTCATAGATGACCTTTGCCTCCTCGTATCTTCCGAGACTTATGTAGCATTTGGCTTGCATGTGGAGTGCTTGCTCAGCGTAGCGAGTATCCTTGAATTCCTCTACGATGGTCTGATACTCTGTGATAGCCCTCCCAAATTGTTCAAGCTCGAAGGAGATGTTGGCTCCACTCAGCCATGCTCTAGGGGCGAGGGGGGATTTCCTATCGATCGTCCAATACTCATCTCGAGCCCTCTCGTAGAATCCAAGTTCCTCATATGCCTTCGCTAACCCCATCATCACCTTTGTCTTATCCACTCTACCCGCAAACAAATCCAGCGAGCGTTCCAGTTCTTCCATCGCCCTGTAATACTGCTCAGTCTCCATGTAATACTGTGCGAGCTCCATCTGCAGCGTCGGTGCCCTGGAGCTCTCGGGATACTTTCTTATATAGGCCTGCAGCATGGTGACAGGCGATGAATAGAGGCCCAGTTTCAAGAGGCTCCTTTCCATCTGATACCGCGCCTCATCAACGATGGACGGCACAGCGGTCTGGTCTAGGTATCTTTCAGAAAGTTGTTTGTACGCTTCATGCGCTCTCCAGTAATCTCCTTTCTGGAAGAGGATATCCCCGAGAAGTTTCTGCGCTTCCGCGCGCAGAGGATTTTCCTCTGTTTTCAGTCTCTTCAGTTCATCGAGAGCCGAGTCGTGGTCAGAGAGAGCATAATACGAGAGAGCGATGAGATAGCTCGCTTCGGTGCTGAGAACCGGTACACGCTCCCTGGTCAAGGCGTTGAGTTGACGTATTGCCCTGGAGTAGTCTCCGATTTGATATGCAAACAGCCCCATTCTATATCGCGCGTAGGAGACGAATTTGGATTCCGGGTACTCATCTACGTACTGCTCAAATTGGGAGATGGCTTTGGGGAGAGAGTCGAGATGAGAGTAACAATAGGCAGATGCGTACAGAGCGTGAGGGACGTATTTGGAGTGGGGCGCACGGTGCAGGAGCCGTCTGAAAAGTGTCAGGGCTTCCGAGTAGAGCTCTCTTCTGTACTGTGCCTCTCCCATGAAGTAGCATGCCCTATCCCAGAGTTCGCTCTCCGGTCGCTCTTCCACAATGATTCCGAAGGCCTCCACGGCCTGTTCCCATTCTTCCTGCTTGTAATGGCACCATCCTATTCTGAAGAGCGCATTCTCCATTATAGGTTCGCTGGAGACTTCCTTGGCTGCTGTGAGAGGGCCAATTGCCTCTTCGTAGTTGCCTTCACTCATCGCCAGGTGACCGAGATGGAGGTAGGCGATTCCTGCAAGGTCTGCTGTGCGGGATGAATCCTGAGAATGAGAAAGCGAGTGGAAGATGCGGTTCGCTTCCTCGTCAGCTCCCATGAGATGAAGGGTGTACCCCCTGAAGAGGAGAGAGCGGGTTCCCCATGTCCTGTCGCGCGACAACGAAGAGAAGACACTGTCTGCTTCCTCGAACCGCTCCAATCGAAGCAGGGTGATACCAGACCAGTACGAGATTTCCGCCGCACTGTCAGTCGATTGTGCTCTCTTCAAGAATTCCAGGGCTTCGAGATGATGTCCTCTGTTGTATTCAGATTTACCAAGCCACAGAAGCACCTCCGCGTCTCTTCCGGTGTTGAGATTTAGGGCTTGTGTGAATATGGTCGCCGCCTCAGAATATTCGGCGCGTGCATAGCTGATGATTCCCAACATGAGGAGACATTCGACTTTCTGGTCTGCAGATGCGAGCAGCGGGAAGACCTTCTCCAGGACGCTCTCCGCGCGGGTGTAGTTTTCCAGTTGGAAATAGCATGTTCCCAGAATCAGATAATGGTCTGGGTATTCCGTATAGGAGTTCTCAATGAAGAATTTCTCCAGATAGGTGATTGCTTCCGCATAAGCACCTCTCTCGACATAGAGCTGTGCGATCTCCGCGTACGACAGGTTGAAGAGGACGGTGAACGCGAGAAAGAGATATATCACGGAACCCATTATAAGTGATTTGCAGTGGGCATGCAAGTCTGTACGATTGGCAGATCGGTAGTAGGGTCGGAGTATGCAGGTCCACGGTGAGGTTGCGGATTCGAACACTACCGTAGTGCCGTGCAACGAGGTTCAAATTGAGGAGACTGTCAACCAGAGGCGATCAGGGTGTCCGATTTGACACCAGATTGCCAATCATCTAATATTACACCGATGAGAGCATTTCGGACCGCAATATTCGTCCTGCTGCTTGGTTCTGTTTTTCTGTATGGATGCTCTGAGAGGAAACCTGATCGTCTGGAGCAGAGATTCGTCTCGCTCGTACCAAGTGTAACGGAAATTCTTTTTGCTCTCGGAGCGGGAGACAAGGTAGCGGCGGTGACTCGCCATTGTGACTATCCAGAGCAGGCAAGAATGAAGCCGCGTGTGGGCGATTTCTCCAATCCCTCCATTGAGCGTATTGTGGCTATGAAGCCTGACGTCGTATTCGCTACGGCGCCTGAGCAACGGGGAATCGTCGAGAAGCTGGAGAAGCTTGGGATTACAGCTGTGATGATCAGTCCGGAGTCTGTGGAAGAAGTGTTTGAGACTATCCGAACCATCGGGAAGATGACCCGGACGGAGGAACGGGCAGCCGAGTTAGTGGACGAAATGGTGACACAGAAGAGGAGATTAGATGAGAAGGTGAAGAACCGGGAGAGGAAACCGAGAGTCTATGTAGAACTCGACGTGAACCCGTTGTTCACGGTCGGCAGGGGATCTTTTGTGAACGAGCTAATTGAACTGGCCGGAGGCGTGAACATTGTCGAGGCCAGTACACCCTACTTGCCTATCAACCCTGAGGGTGTGGTTGCCAAAGACCCTCAGGTCATCATCCTCGCGTATCCCGGAGAGAGAGAAGAGGTGGCTGCAAGGGTTGGCTGGGGGGCGGTTTCCGCAATCAGGGACGGCCGTGTGTACGACGATATCGATCCGAACCTGATAGCACGGCCAGGGCCACGATGCATTGAAGGGGCAACCGTGGCGGTCGGTCCTGTCTTCATACCCCCGAAGAATATCCTGCTCAGCCTCATTTCACGGGAGGAAACTGTTGCGCGCAGAATCGTCTTCGATCTGCGAATGCCGAGGCTTTTCTTGTCCATACTGGCAGGTGCGAATCTCGGTATGGTGGGAGCTTCACTTCAGGGAATACTCCTGAATCCTCTCGCAGATCCATATATACTGGGAGTTGCCAGCGGGGCTTCATTGGGTGCGGCCATTCCGCTCGCTCTCGGTGTGAATAGCATGGAGCTTATTCCGATATTCTCCTTTGCGGGAGCGCTCGTGGCGATCTTTCTCGTCTACGCGCTTGCGTCGTTCAAGGGGCGAATTCCGAAGGACACGCTCCTTCTTGCAGGAGTCCTCGTTGGATTTTTCTTCTCTTCGCTCGTGATGCTGACCATGGTAGTGGGAGGGAAGGAATTGCACAACATCGTCTACATGCTCATGGGTCATCTTGGGGTCGTGTTCCACAGAGGACTACTCATTCCCCTCGTGGTCTTTGCGTGCGTCACCGTAGCAGTATTCATGATCAGTCGTCTGCATGGCAGGGAACTGAACATCCTCTCACTCGGAGAGGAGAGAGCGGCTGAGCTGGGAGTGGAATCGGAGAGGCTGAAGCGGTCGATCTTCATCTCCTCGTCCCTTTCGATCGGTATGACGGTGGCATTATGTGGACAGATAGGGTTTGTAGGACTGGTGATTCCCCATATCGGCAGGTTACTCTTCGGTCCGGACCACAGGGTACTCATCCCTTGTTCCTTCCTGCTTGGCGCAACTCTTCTCATCGTCGCAGATATGTTCGCGAGGTCGATCGCTCCATTCGAGATACCCGTGGGCGTGATTACCTCGCTCTTTGGTGTTCCGTTCTTCGCATATCTACTGAGAAAGAGAATGAGTGAATGATGGAAGCCGTTCTATTGAATGGTGTGACCACCGGGTACGACAGAAGAGACGTGTTGAAAGGAATAGACCTGGCTGTCGAAGAGGGAGCCATGCTTGCCCTCATAGGGCCAAATGGGTGTGGGAAGACGACCCTGCTTCGAGCGATCTGTGGAATTCTGAAAGTATGGGAGGGCAGAGTACTACTCTTTGGCGGGAGTGTTGACCGTCTGTCGAGAAAGCAAATTTCACGAAAAGTCGCGGTTGTTCCTCAGGAGAGCCATTTCGTGTACAGCTTCTCTGTAGAGGAGATCGTCCTCATGGGGCGCAACCCGTATCTGAGGAGATTTCAACATGAGGGTCCTGAGGACTATTCAATCGTTTACGATGCGATGCGGTTCACCGATGTATTTCATTTGAGAGAGAGACCTATAGATGAACTCTCGGGGGGTGAGAGACAGAGGGTAGTCATTGCGCGGAGTATTGCCCAGAATCCAAAACTGCTCCTGTTGGATGAACCGACTGCCCATCTGGACATCAATCACCAGATCGAGATACTGGACCTGTTGGTGCGTCTTCACACGAAGGGGATGACGATACTCTTCGTGTCGCATGATTTGAACCTCGCCAGCGAATACTGTGAGCACATCGCGTTGATGAACGATGGGAGAATAGAGGCAATTGGCAAACCGGAGGAGGTGATACGTCCCGGCTTGATCCAGAAAGTGTACAGAGCGAGAGTACGTGTGGAGAAGAACCCAGTCACTCATCTTCCACATGTACTCCTACCAGGTAGATTGGGGGAGTCATGATCAAAGACATCGTAAAGAAAATGGAAAAATATGGCATACCAGGCAGGGATCTCCATGATCTGCCGTCTTCACCGCTCACCTTCCCAGATGGGGCACACTACAGAATGGAGGTTTCGGGCGTGGAGAGGCCAGAGGTGTGCGAGGCGATCATCGATGAGATGCAGAAGAGGAAGATTCCCATACACCGTCTTATCTCTACGGTGATGGGCGCAACCCTTCTTGATAGGAAGGAGCTAAAGAGATTCGCCAAGGCGGCTCATGATGCAAGGCTGGAGGTAATCATTACTCCCGGTCCGAGAGCGCCATGGGAGGTCGGGAGGCAGATGGCTACTCCTGAAGGAGCAGCGTGCGGGCTGAGATTCCGGGGTTCCGATGCGATCGCGCGCTACATTGCGGATATCTACAGGTGTGTGGAGATAGGATTTCGAGGATTCCTCGTGTGGGATGAGGGTGTACTCTGGCTTCTGAATGAAATGAGGAAGGACGGAGAATTCCCGGAAGGAACGACCTTCAAGGTCTCCATTTACGCCGGCCACGCAAACGCTGCAGGAGCGAAGCTGCTGGAGAGCTTAGGCGGAAATACCTTCAATCCCATTGGGGACGTCTCGCTCGCCATGTATGCCTCCATGAGAAAGGCAACTAAGATGGCAATAGACGTGCATATCTACTTATTCGATGCCTGGGGCGGCTTCAACAGATTCTGGGAAGGTCCTCAACTCGCCAGAGTATCTGCTCCATGTTACTTCAAGATTGAGCCTGGTCCATCTGTGGGCGCACTCTACAAACCGTGGGTCTCTCCTGATTCGCTGGCATTCCTGGCACGAGAAAAGGTGAAGTACGCGGAGATCATCCATGAAATCATCCAGGAGAACAATCCTGAGCTGAAACTGTCCGAGCAGGGTCCCAAGGACTTGGCCATTCCGCAGCCATAAGACGGCTGATGAGGCTGAAGATAAGCTCGCCGAGTCTGGGAACCCTCTTCGCGGAAACCACGGAGGAGAATCGGATGACCGTAGAGGGGGTTATCGATGCGTTGCCCCTCGAAGGAAAGGCGAATCTGTGGGGAGATGAGATATACTTCAGTGCCGACATCCCCGTCGAACCGGAGCACGGGAGGGAATTGGTTCAGGAAGGAGAGATAGCCGTGTGGGTTGAGGAACCTTCTATCTGTATATTCTTCGGCAAAACTCCTATCAGTAAGGGGAGCGAGATTCGCGCCTACAGTCCTGTCAACGTATTTGCGAAGATAGAAGGAGACCTGAGTCCTCTGAGGCGGGTGAAGCAGGGTGAGCACATCCGCATAGAAAAATAGGACACTGAGCTTGTCCAAGAACTGCCCCCCAGATGAGAGACGACATGTGCAGGGATGTTTCTGGAGGAGTGCTGAAACGGACAAGTCGATCTGCAACCTCCTGTGTGGCAAATACTACACTT
>Ga0111225_1043_pt1 | contig 10294 bp, 9 predicted proteins | sample DeeMarSWOR152_54_FD_80389 | JGI IMG/M metagenome (GOLD analysis project Ga0111225, IMG submission 80389) | candidate division TA06 bacterium DG_26
TCAGAAGGCCATTATTCTGGAAAATCGTTGAATACAGCTGTTCCATATTCTTCACGGTATCTTCCAATCTGAACTTCCTCTCTACCCTTATCGTGGCCGCTCTGCCCGTTTCATCTCTACGTTCGGGATGTTCGAGCAGATAGTCGATTTTCTGTGCCAGCGCTTCCGGATCGTTTGGTGGTACGAGGAAACCAGACACGCCATCTTCGATCATCTCTGCCGGTCCCCCGATGTTCGTAGCCACCATAGTCCTCCCCAGGGCCATTCCTTCCAGAATCACCCGTCCAAAAGGCTCCGGCTCAATCGACGCGTGAAGTACGATATCGAGAGCCCTCATTAGTTCGGGTACGTCATCCCTGAAGCCGACAAAGAGTACGTTCTTCACCAGCTCTTGCGAGATGACTGCGTTCTTCAGGCTCTCGAAGTATCCAGGATTCTCCGCTGGATCACCGATCAGTACGCACCGCATGTTGTCGTACTTGGCCTTGAGCAAAGACACCGCATCAATGACGACGGCGTGCCCTTTCCAAGGTTTGATGTTACCTACTATTCCGATAAGCGGCTCAGAATCCCTGACCCCAAACTCACGCCTCACTGATGCCGGTCCTCTCCTGATCCTTCCGGTGAAAGATTTCACGTCAACACCGTCATAGATGACACAAGCTCTTGCAGCAACTAAGAATCCGTTCTCCTTAAGGACCTGCCTGATATGCTCAGACACGCAGATTGTCATGTCATATAACCTGACGAACAGCTTCCCGGTCAAGGGGGCTGCCTGCAAGCCTCTTTGATGAGTGATGCATTTCACACGGCACAGCTTTGACGCTATGAGCCAGTCATATCCTAAATAGAACGAGTTGTTGAGGTGAACGAGATCAATTCTTTCTTTTCGGAGGAAGCTATGGAAATCGAGAAATGGCCGAACGCATGCAACAAGATTATGTACTTTCTGAACCGCAGTAAGGACACAAAAGAAGGGCAATAGCCACCGAGAACCGAGCGTCGGCATTGCCCTTCTGATGTCCAGCATCCTCGGCTTCTGATATACTATCACTCTATCCACGACCCCACTGAACTCCTCCAACAACGTATTCTGCTCATAGAACATGACGAACAGTTCGTATTTCTGTCGATTCAGTCCCCTCATCAAGTCCAGTAGACAGGTATGCGAGCCGCCCGTAGTACCTACGCGACTCTGCTCAACATACAGTATTCGCTTTCTCCGCATTCTCATCACCGCAACCGTGTACCGAACCGATGTCCTCTGCCTCTGAGAACGGCACTATCTCGTCACAATTTTCTCCTCGTCTTGCATCTCACCATTCCTGCTCGCTTCTGTCTGTCCATGCTCGGTACCTGTCCCCCCATTCAGATGGTCTTGAAGCCACGTTACCGTCTTTTCCAGAAGTGCATCCCGCCACTCTTGTAAGGTGAAACTATGATTGGCTCTGTCAATCACGAATATCGAATAGAAATCCTCGTATGGGTTTCCTGGGTGTAGATACCTCTGTTGGAACTCGGCTTCGAACGCCCATTTCTGCTTGTCATTCCCACTGAATATGAATAGAAGAGGCCTCTTGGAGGAACAATAGGACCTGAACGATCTGACGAAGTGAGGATTGACCGCATCATCACACTCCTCATTCTCAGGTCCGGATCTGCTGGAACGCACATATCTTCTGGAGAACTTAGAGGTAATCGACTTCCACAGTACCCGATACTCAGTTTTGAATGTGAGGAACCTCAGCCAAGACTGCACACTTAGCAATCTCTTCACATAGGCAGAGAAGAGAGAATCGGCCAGTCCCGGTGGCATCCTGTCAATGAACCAGTCACGGGTTGCGTGCTGTGCCATTACAGGCACGTTGAGCAAGACGAGGCCATCCACCCTGGAGTCCTTCGCTGCCTCAATAATACCTGTGATCGCTCCACCGCAGAGTCCCATCAGAATTAGCTTTTCCATCTTTGCTACGTCCCTGAAGAAATCGACCGCACTGCGAGTGTCAGAGACAAAGCCTCCTGTCTGAACGAAATCCCAGAAGTCTCCAAATAGGCATCGACGGATCTCTCCATCGCTCTCCCCGAGGCCATGGAAGTCATAGCGCAAAACATAGAATCCAGCGTCCCGCAACCTCCGTGCTATCTGCACATAAAGCCGGCGCTGCCCGACCCTATGCTTGTACCCAGGACAGAGGAGAATAACACCCACTTTGTCCTGCGTACAATTAGGGACGTGCAGGATGCCCCTTAGCTCCAGTTGACCGTTCTTAAATGATACCAGGGACTCCATGGCTCACCCCATCGATCTGATCCACTGCAATGTCTTGTCAAAGAGGCTCTTGGAGTCAGGAACGTAGTACTTCTTCTCCAGCCAGAATAGCTCCTCATCTATCCGACAGTATTCACTCTTGGGATGTTTCAGTCCGTCCTCAGCCAATTTCACCAGTAGAGGATCTGGAGCAGTTTCCTCTCCACTGACCTGAATGACAAGACCACAAACTGAGACAATCGTGCAGTTCCTGAGCAAATCTACTTGAATAGCCTCCTTGTAGAACTTCCCTGACAGGTAGTACCCCTCCACATTCACACTCTTACCTTCAAGTAGCTGGCGGATCAGTTCGTCTCTCGTTGTCTTGATCGCCTTGTATGCCGCCATCTGCACTACCAAGTTTGCCCGCAGAAACTGATGAAGATATGCCTTCGGACTCACGATAGGCGCCCACAAAACCAGAAATTTCACGTCGGACTTTTCTTTCGCTACCAAAATGGCCAAAGTGGCTCCAAGTCTAAGGCCAAGAAGTCCGACCTTCCTCACACCCGTCTTCTCCTTCAGTACCTCCATGGCCTTGAAGATGTCGCTAAGTCTGTCGTTCACACCATAGTCACCAAACTCGCCGTCGCTGTCGCCTGTGCCTCTGTAGTCAAAGCGCAGAACAGCGTACCCAGCATCAGCCAAACGGCGTGCAGAACTGACCAGAACGCGATGGGCCTCCTGTCTCTCCTCAGCGAATGGATGGCAGAAGACCATTCCCGTTTGCAGTTCTTCTGAAGGACGGTATAGGACTCCAAAGATCCTCTCTCCATTGTTTTCGAAGAAGAAATGCTCTTCCATACACCTTCCGTCTATTGCCTTCTACAATCGAGCAGCACGTCCACAATTCTGCCTGCAGCACCTCCATCCCACAGTTTTGGTATACTTCCTGCCTTCTCGTGACCATCCAGAATCCGCATGCTTTCCTCAAGAATCCTCTTTGGGTCGGTGTCAACCACCGTATTTGTCCCCTCGGTGACGGTCACGGGTCGTTCTGTGTTTCTGCGCAGCGTGAGGCAAGGAACCTCCAGGACAGTAGTCTCTTCCTGAATTCCACCAGAATCGGTAAGCACGAATCTGCTCTCCGAAACCAGTTTCAAGAAATGTAGATAGGAAATAGGATTCATTACCAGGAATCGCTCTTCACCGTTCAGGAATGGAAATCTCGTTCCAAGTCTGAATTCGTCAATCCTCTTCCTCGCCCTCGGATGGATGGGATAGACGATCTTGATGTGTTTGCGCAATTCACTCAACCCACTCAGTATTCCCTCAAACGTCTCCTCCACATCCACATTCTCAGGACGGTGCAAGGTGAGAACGGCGTATTCCGATGGGAGAAGTCTCAGTTTTGAAATGATAGGCGATTGAGAGATGCGATCTCTCTGCTTCAACAGCGTGTCGATCATCACATTCCCGACGAGGAATATCTTCTCTCGTGAAATGCCCTCTCGCAGCAGGTTGGACTCGCCGCTTTCCTCCGTGACGAACAGGTAATCAGAGATTGCGTCGGTCAGGAGCCTGTTGATCTCCTCAGGCATCCTCCAGTCAAAACTGCGAAGCCCCGCCTCAATGTGAGCGATAGGTGTGTGGAGCTTGCGTGCCGCGAGTGCACAGGCCAGGGTCGAATTCACATCACCGACGACCACCACAAGGTCAGGATGCTGTTCAAGAAGTACTCGTTCAAATCGAATCATGATGTGGCCGGTCTGTTCTGCGTGAGAGCCGGAACCGACGTCGAGATGGATTTTTGGCTCCGGTATGTTGAGATCGATGAAGAAGGACCTGGATAGCTCATAGTCGTAGTGCTGACCCGTGTGCACCAGCACAAATTCTACCTCCTTGTGTTTCCTCAATTCTTCGACGATGGGTGCGATTTTGATGAAGTTCGGTCTTGCACCGACTGCGCCGATTATCCTCCTCTGCTTCTTAGCCATTTTCACTTTTCTCTCCAGCGGACGTTACGAGATCCAAGCCCCAGTTTGCGCTCAACGAACTCAATCACAGACTGGTCGCCCAGCTGCTCAATTCTCTCCAGTGCGTCACGTCTCTCCAGATATCCTTCCCTCACCAGCTTGGACAACTCGAACACATAAGGATTATACCCATGCTGCGCACGATGCAGCTGGTTCGCGAACGAATTGAGGAGACAGTTAGTGGAGTTTGCATCCACCTCATCAGGTCTTCTCCATCCGTACTCTGCTATCTCTCTCAACACCGCATCCTCTCTGTAGTCCACAAATGATAAAGGACTAATACTGTAAGGAAATCGGTCAGCAGCTGCGAAGTGCCTGGGTTCAAGGAAGTATGGATTAATACGATCCCCTGCTATTCTCTGAAGCGGAGTGTAGAGCACACTTTGCATACTCTTGATAATCATAGGATTCATCTTGAAGATGGGCGAACTTCCGGAGACCTGCCCGGGACTCCAGCCGAACACGACGAATGGGATCGACTGCTCTATGGCCAGACGGAGTGAAATGAACTTCACGAACGCGATGCACGATGTGCACACGGTGCTTGCTCGCTCCACGGTCTTTTTCGGATACAGTCTGCCCTTGGATGCTTCCACGAAAATCTTCCTCAGCAACTGGAAGTCCGGTTTGATCGTGATATGGTCCACCCCCAAACCCTCCACCACATGCCGTATGTTTTGATATGTCAGTTCCGGCAGGAATCCATTATCGAAGGTCACTGCAACCACTCTTAGTCCGAATCTCTCACGCATCAGTTTCAAAGTGTAGGAGCTGTCTTTGCCTCCGCTGTACGCAATCACGCAATCATAGTTCCCTGTTCTTGGAACACTCTCCAGCAGCTCTACGAATTTCCGCTCGAGCTTCCGCCTCGATTCTTCAGACTTCTGCAAATTCCCTTCGTAACTCCTGCAGTAATTGCAGACTCCCTGCCGGTCAAATTTAATACCAGGGAAGCTTTCCGGGAGTATGCACTTCACGCATCTGTTCATCTTCTTCTCCTACAAATGCGGTGGCAACATCCGCAGATGCTCAGTCACCCTATATTTCCTTTCGATATCAGAAATCACCCTTGAAAGTTGGTCATCGGTGAGCTTGAGTTCCCGTTTGACTTCGTCTCGTGGGATATCGTTTTCCCACGCATAAAGCAACAGGTCGAGCTCTTCATAGGGGATACAGAAATAGAACTCCTTATCACTCACTTCACTGCTGAATGTGTCCGGACTTGGGGTTCTCCTGATTATCTCTTCCGGAATGTTAAGCCATTCTGCGAGCTGGTAGACCTGAGTCTTATAGAGATGAGCAATAGGTTCTGCATCGACGCCTCCATCACCATACTTCACAAAGAATCCCTGGACAACCTCAGACTTGTTTGTAGTACCCATCACCACATAGTTGTTCTTCTCCGCGTAGTAGTAGAGCACGGTCATTCTCGTACGCTGTTTCATATCAGTGGCAGCCATCAGCTCAAGATAATCCTTTGAGTTGAGTCTCTTTGATTTTCTCCTACCTTCAGCATCCATGATTTCAAGCGAAAAGATGTTCAATCGTTCTCTCTCCAGAAGGTCTTGAGGCAGGATAAGTCGGAATGTGTGAGAAGAGTCGAATTCCGGGAAGATCCTCTTCACCACTGTTTCTCTCTTGTCGTATACGCCCAGCTCCTCAAGAACTGGCGAAATATCGACGCTCTCAGTTTCTATCCCCAAGCGCGTTGCCAGCAACTGAGCGTAGCTCAAGCTCATTGGACTGGACTCCTTTTCAGGCAGAATCAGTCCCACTACCCTCTCCTTCCCAAGTGCCTTCACACAGAGACCGGCGGTGACCGAGGAATCAATTCCACCACTCAGTCCTATAACCACTCCCTTCCTCAGTCTCTCCGACACCACCTTTTGCACGAATCGAAGAATCTCCTCACCCACCTTTTCACAGTCGATCACAAGAATGTCTCTTCCGAATCTCATCCCCCCCTCCTTTCAGCTCAGTTCGTGCTTCTTTATCTTCCCTGTCGGTGTTTTCGGAAGAGAAGCCCTGAATTCGACGAGCCTGGGAACCATGAAATCTTCAAGGTTCTGCGCACAGTGGGCAATCACTTCCTTTTGCGTCAATCTGCTTCCATCGTCCGCCACCACGATCGCCTTGATCGCTTGGCCGAGGATCTCATCCGGCACGCCAATAACCGCAGCCTCCCTCACCTGTGGCAGCGAATAGAGAACGTTCTCTATCTCCTTCGGGCTTACCCGTTCTCCTCTGCTCTTGATAATATCATCTTTTCGCGCCACGAAATAGAGGAATCCTCTTTCGTCCATCTTGAAGAGATCGCCAGTGTAGAGCACGGATTCTCCAGGATAGGGCCCAGGACGGAGCACCGCCGCTGTCTCTTCTGCCATCTTCCAGTAACCTCTCATGACATTTGCCCCCCTGACAACCAACTCACCGGTCTCACCAGGACTCAGCCGTTCTCCCTTTTCATTCACGAGGTAGACCTCAGTATTTGGCATTGCCTTGCCAACAGATTGCGGGATTCTATCAAGCTCCTCTGGAGACAAATAGGAGACCCTTTTGCATTCAGTCAGTCCGTACATCGAGTAGACTCTGACATGCGGGAAGCTCTTACGCAATCTCTCAATGTGGCTCACGGGAAGGGCTGCCCCGGTGTTGGTCATGTATCGGAGGCTCCTCAAATCATACTTTTCCAAATCCTTGAGCTGGAGGAGTATGGCAAATACCGTGGGCACGCCTGGAAACCCGGTCACTCGTTCCGACTGCATTTTGGAGATGATGGTGTATGGATAGGTAAACGATTTCTCCAGCACGATGGTGGCACCCATCTTGAAGGCCATCAGCACCTGATACAGGCCGTAGTCAAATGAAAGCGGCAGGAAGTTAATGATCACATCCGAACTATTGTTCTCAAGGTACTGGGTTATGGAAGTGGCTGCTGAAACCATATTGAGATGGGTGAGCATGACTCCTTTGGGTACCCCTGTGGTCCCGGAGGTGTAGATCAGTGCAGCAAGATCGACATCAATACACGGGTTGTCAGGCAGTGAATCACCCTCACCACTTAAGATGTCTTCCATCGCTAATGCCCCGCCTACCCCGCCATCAACGCAGATAGATGCTTTGAGCGAGGTTAGGCCGTCAGTAGCTTCCTCAGCGACTCTCCATCTTCTCAGATCGGTTATCAGAGCCGACGCTTCGGAATTATCCAGTATGTAGTGGAGTTTGGCTGATTTCATAGAGGCGTTGATAATTGTGAAGACACACCCTATTTTCAAAATGGCAAACGCGGTGATCACAGTCTCGGCAGAATTGTCAAGGAAGATCGCGACCCTATCTCCCCGCCTGACTCCGAGATCGAGTAGTGCGTGCGCCACTCGATTGGAGCTGCGATCGACCTCCTGATACGTCATTCTCTTCGCTCCACAGACCATCGCGGTCTTGTCGCCATACCGCCTGGCACCCTGCACCAAGAAATCACTCAGCAACATGAGCTCTCCTATCCCCCCAGTTTTCGCCTTATGTATCCGAGTAGATTGTTGATCGAATCGAGGTTATCCGGAACCAGTTCTTCGTCTCTCACCTCGATACCGAATTTCTCCTCCACAAAACTGACCAGCTCCAGCACACCAAGGGAATCGATGATTCCGTTATCCAGAAACGAAGTATCTCGCTTGAGTTCATCCGGATTCTGTCCGATCATGAAGTTGTCAGTAATGAACTTCCTTATCTCCTTCTCTCCGGTCTTTTCAATCTCCTCGCCTATTCGCATAGTCCCTCCTGTTCGAACAGCATTAGCATTTCTGCAGGTACCACCCGATTGTCTTCTCAAGTCCCTCTCTTAGGTGGACCTTGGGTTCGTATCCGAGCAGGCTCTTTGCCTTCGAGATGTCAGCCAACGAATGTCTGACATCACCTGGCAGAGCAGCAACGTGAATCGGCTCTGTGTGATTGTCGATGAATTCTGACAGTATGCGCACAAGCGTATTCACAGTTGTGCGATGCCCGCAGGCTATGTTGATAACCTCTCCACCAGACTTCCTGGACTGACAGGCTGACACTACGGCATCAACTACATTCTCCACATACACGAAATCGCGTGACTGTTCGCCGTCTCCAAAAATGGTCAAAGGACGGCCCTTCAGGAGCGCAACGACAAACCTCGGTATCACCGCTGCATACTCCGAAGACGGATTCTGCCGAGGTCCAAACACGTTGAAGGGCCTAAGTATCAACGTATCGAGCCTGTAGAGCGAGTGAAAGATCTTGCAGTAATACTCGCCAGTGAGTTTGGAGACTGCATAGGGAGACGACGGTTCAGGGTTCATACTCTCGACTTTTGGGAGCTCCGGATTGTCACCGTATACTGCGGATGAAGAGATGTACACGAGCTTCTTCACTCTCTCTTCTCGACATGCCATCAGGACATTAAGTGTACCATCTATATTGACAGAATTGTAGGTCGAGGGATCTTCCAAGGATCTGGCTACGGATGAGAGTGCGGCCAGATGAACCGCATAGTCGATTTTCGACATGGCCTTTCGCACAGCCGCCAGATCCCTGATGTCGTCAATCACTATCTCCAGGGCATTGTCGGCACAGTAGAGGTCTCTCATATTCTCCCAATTCCCCGTAGAGAAGTTGTCGATGACCCTTACCTTATTCCCTTCCCGCAACAGCCTCTGCACAAGATTCGACCCTATGAATCCGGCTCCACCAGTTATGAGGAATCTTGACATATGTCTTAACCAGAACCAGTCTGTTCCACCGCGTTCACTCGGTCTGTGCATAGAGTGCTCTTCACCAACGAGATCACCCTCCTCGCCATCCCATTTGCCGTGGCATATCCCATGTCTCTCACCTCCACTCCAGTGGGAAAAATCTCACTGGAGTCTTGCACGAATGAGTCTGTACATCTCATCGGCTCTTCTCTCCCAGCTATTTTCCTTCGCGACTTTCTGGCGAGCTTCTCGACGACTTGAGTCCGTTTCGCCGATGGCTTGCTCCAGCTGTCGGACGAAATCATCGTAATCCCTCCCGATCCTTATCACATCTGAAAAACGTCCGATGCCAGCAGCATCCGTAGATGCTACCACCGGCTTGCCCGTCGCAAGATAATCGTACATCTTGACGGATTCCGCCGCTCGCACACCTCTATGAGTTAAGTACGGAATTATGCACACATCAAATCCTTTCATATACATCGGCAGATCGAAATATGGTTTGGGGCCAAGATAGTACACATTCTTCATTTTGAAAAAGGATTCTCCCCATGACGCGGCAGGAAGCTTTGGGCCAATCACCACAATCGACCACTCAGGACGTGATTTGGCCACATGGACTAACAGATCAAAATCGAGTGTGCTAGTCACGTAACCGACGAGACCAAGTATGGGACGGGGGATTCCCACAATTTCTCCTGCAATCTCTGTTTCAGCAAGCGATGCTCTGGCAAAATTGCCGAAATCGGTCGCGTTTGGTAACCAATACGTTGACTGCGTGAACTTTCGTGCTCTCTCGACCAATTCAGGAGAGACAGCCAGGACCATATCAGACTCTTTCAAGAGCATTTCAATTCGTCTCTCCACACTTTCCGGTGTACTGATGCCCTTGAACGTAGCCCAGTCATCAGACCAACAGAGGCACCTGAGCTTCGCATCCCTGAACTGTCGAAGCAATTCGAGTGGAACCACTCTATTCACGAGCAAGACCAAGTGTTCGATATCCTTTTTCTTCAGACGCCTTGCGATGAAGAAGTACGTGAGTCGAGTATCCATTCGTCTCATCGGGCCTGGACGGTGCGAAAAAGGAAGATAGTGGAAAGGGGTGTAGACACCTATCTTCCTGTTAATCCTCTGCACCGACTGCAGAGATGCCTTTGCCCACGCACCGGCAGATGCCCTGTCTCCAAGCGATGTCAAGGGATTTGGGAGCATATCGGAGAGGTACAAATCGCGGTCAACAAAGAGAATCGATACGACCTCAGCTTTTTGAGCCAAATAGTGCATAAGAT
>Ga0111225_1060_pt1 | contig 10001 bp, 11 predicted proteins | sample DeeMarSWOR152_54_FD_80389 | JGI IMG/M metagenome (GOLD analysis project Ga0111225, IMG submission 80389) | candidate division TA06 bacterium DG_26
AGATAGGTCTGCTTCTGTTTCTCAGTTCCTGCGAGCAGTATCGGAAATGCACCCAATCCTGACGCCGCATAACAGACGGCGACTCCACCACAGACCCGTGAGAGTTCCTCTATCGCGAGGCAGAAATCGAAGATACCGCCGTCCAGACCCTCGTACTGGGAAGGGATGAAGATCCTGAAGAGATCTGCCTCAGCAATAGCCTTCATGATCTCATAAGGGAACTCGCTCTTCTCATCGAGCACTCTCCTCACAGGAAGGATCTTTTCCTCCGCGATCTGGCGCGCAACATCCTTGATCATCTTCTGTTCTTCAGTAAGACCGTATTCCATGATACACCTTATCTATAAAATCCACCCCACTCAGTCAAGTTCGCATCGTCTGGAGCAGATCAGACTGTCTTGACTTATTCATGACCTATGGTAGATTGAGCTGTATGGCCGCGCGAAATGGGCCCTTCATCTTCTGCGACTACTGGGCCAGCATTTTGGGATTCCGCAACGTGATCTCGCCCGCACTTCTCAAGTCTGAGATGATCTCACTCGACCTCTTTCGCAAGGGCCTTCACAGGCCTAAAACCTCCCTTCCCCGGATCAGCAACTACATATTGCCTCCAGGCTTCGTGCTTGGAAAGCTTTTGCGCAAGTTGAAAAAGAAGCGCCACGAGGAACCACCCCATGCGGAAGTCGTAGCTCAGAAGATACGGGAGAAGCTCCATCCAATGAGACTTGAGGTTGTATCGGAAGACGGCTACAACCCCAGATGGGTTACGGTGAGGTCCGGAGACGAAGTTGCCGCAGGGGATGTGATCAGTCCTGATGTGGTCGATGTATTCGTGAGCCAATTCCTGGGCACGTGGAAGATGGCGATAGCCTTTCTCCTCACGGTAGTGTTCAGTATCTCCATCGTCCCCATTCTGCATGAACTGCCGATTTGGAAGTTCATCGCCCCGTATTTCCCCTTTCTGTTCTATCCTCTACTTGCCTCCTTTCTGTACGTCTTCTTCAGGGATTTCTTCACTGCGACCGTCGCACCCCTTCCGGTTCTCATCGCAAAACAGCTGGTCACGTTATCGGGGGTGACGGGATTCGTCCTCTTCATGGTCGGCATCGGACTCGTCGCATTCTTCATCCAATGTTTTTTCATACCTAAGTCTGTACCGCCTACTCTCTACCTTTACGTCAACGATCCGAAGAGTCCGTTCTTCCCCTACGCTCGAAATCACGCTCCCTACTGGTTGAAAGGGACGCACTACTGGGTCTGGAGGTTCATGACCTACTCCCCAGCAGAACTAGGCAAATTCTGGGAGCGCGACTGGGAGCGAATCGAAGTGTGGGTAAGAGCAGATAGATCCCCCGATGCCGGGAACGTAGAATGGATAGTCGCCGACTATCACTATCGTGAACTGTGGTTTGACTGTTCTCGACAACTCGATTCCCGGATCCTGGAGAAGTACACAGCGCGGCGCCGCACGTGGCTCGCACTTGCACGCAGGATGACCTGGGTCGTGCTGGTTGACATGGATGTGCTCTTTCACACTCCGGTGTTACGAGGAATAGTGCTTACTCAGTCTGAGAAGCGAACCAGTAACGCGATTCTTGGAGCACTGCGTGCATTCATTTCTGCAAAACCGAGGGATCGGTTCGGCGACTACAGGGATGCCCTGGGTGATCTGGAAATCGAGGAGAACGAGTTCTTCGAAGATGTCCCTGAGCACCTCCGTGCCCTGGTGCTTCACCGTCTGATCGAGGAGCCGTGGAGTTTTTGGAGATACCCGAGAGGAGCCAGCTCCGCCCGCAGGATTCATATCTACAGCCCTGATCGGCTCAAGGACATGGAGGATCTGTCCGTCTCTGACCCGAAATTCCAGATCAAGGCGGCTGGTTGACACCTCGAGTGCCCCTTCCTACAATTGATGTGTGCGGATCCTTGCAGGGAAGGCCAGAGGACGGAAAATCGCTGCTCCAACGGGACGAAGGACACGACCAACCCTGCAGGTGGTCAGAAAATCGATTTTCGACACTCTTGGGAATAGAGTGGCCGGGGCCCGGGTTCTCGATCTCTTCTCAGGAGCGGGCACGCTCGGACTTGAATCGCTTTCGAGGGGTAGCAAAGCTGCTACGTTCGTCGAAGTTGACGTAGCAACGATCAGAATCCTCGAGAAGAATGTGAGTGAATTGAGTTTTGCAGAACAATGTACTCTGGTGCACGGAGACGCTTTGACCGTTCTCCTCAGTTCCTGCAGAAAAGGGGTCAAGTATGACATCGTCTTCGCCGATCCCCCATACGGAAGTGAATGCGCGGCTCAATTGATTGAGGCGTTTCGAAGGTGTGATATTCTACAACCTCTCGGAATTCTCGTCGTTGAGCACGCAAAACCTGCAGCTTTTCCCAGCCAGATGGGACTTCTGACTCTTTGGAAAACCAGGGAGTTCGGAGAGACGCGAGTGAGTTTCTACCAGAAAGGAAAGGAGTCATCATGAGAGTCGGTGTCTATGCGGGCAGTTTCGACCCGTTGACGAACGGACATATCGACATCATACTCAGAAGCTTGAAGCTTTTCGACCGACTGATCGTTGCGGTGGCCTCAGGCACTGAAAAACAGAGTCTGTTCAGTATTTCCGAGCGCCAGGAGATGATCAGGAAATCCATACAATTAAACGAGAGAATAGAGATAGACGACCTGGACGGATTGCTCGTGGAGTATGCCAGGAAAAGAGGTGCGTGTGCTATCATCCGGGGAATTCGCGCGTTTTCAGATTTCGAATATGAGTTTCGCATGGCCCTCATGAACAGAAATCTTGCGCCCGATATAGAAACAATCTTCCTTATGCCTTCTGAAGACTATTCCTACCTCAGTTCAAGTCTAATAAAGGAGATCGTTTCCCTTGGCGGCTCAGTGAAAGATTTCGTGCCCCCAGCGGTCGAGGAGAAACTCAAGATGAAGTATGGAATTCATTGACGAAGCGAAGATCGAAGTGCGTGGAGGGAAAGGAGGAAATGGATGTGTGAGCTTCCGGCGGGAAAAGTACGTCCCGAGAGGAGGGCCGGATGGAGGAGATGGAGGAGATGGAGGAAATGTAATACTCGAGGTTGATGCGCATCTTGACACGCTTCTCGACTACACGTATCGGCACGAGTACATGGCGGGAAACGGGGGCCACGGAAAAGGAAAGAAGATGCACGGCATCAGAGGGAGAGATGTTCTCCTGCGGGTTCCTCCAGGCACGGTAGTGTATGACAGTAAGGGAACTTCCCTGTCTGACCTTGTGCGACAGGGGCAGCGCCTTGTTGTGGCAAAAGGGGGCAAGGGAGGGAGAGGGAACGCCAGGTTCGCCACGTCAACCGAGAGATCTCCCCAACGGTTTGAGGCCGGTCAGGAAGGTGAGAGAAGGGTGATCACGCTTGAGCTCAAGCTAATAGCAGATGTGGGGATCGTAGGCTACCCAAACTCTGGAAAGTCTACGCTCCTGAGAAGTATATCTTCGGCAACTCCGAAAGTATCTGACTATCCTTTTACCACGCTATCTCCCAATCTCGGCGTGGTCGACATCGCGAACTCCCGGAGATTTGTGGTGGCAGACATACCCGGGATTATAGACGGAGCCCATCTCGGTAAAGGAATGGGAGTGGAGTTTCTCAGGCACATCGAGAGAACCAGGCTTCTCATTTTCCTCGTAGACATCGCAAAGGGAGACGTACAGTCAGACTACCGAAGCCTGAAACACGAGCTCGGCGCCTACAATCAGAAACTCCTCGAGAAGCCGAGGATTCTGGTGCTCAACAAGATAGACCTCCTGGGCGAGATCCCCCACGTAGAGGTAGAAGACAATGTACCCATATTCCATATCTCTGCACTGCGAAGAACGGGATTGGATTCCCTGTTGAGACAGCTTCAGAGGATGGTACAGGAGTAGAGGGATGGAGAGGCTGCATGCGTGGGTTGCACTCAGTTGTATCGAGGGAATAGGTGAACGTAGACTGAAAGCCCTTGTTGAAATCTTCGGTACTCCAGAGGAAGTGCTCCGGGCTTCTCGCAGCAGTCTCAAGGCTTCCGGAAAGCTGAGTGATTCGCTCGTTGAGAGGATAGTCGAATTCGACCAGCTGCGTCTCGTAGAGCGCCATGTTGAGGCAATGAGGAGACATCACGTACAGCTCATCACATCCATCGATAGCGACTACCCGGAGAGTCTAGGCCAGCTTTCAGACTCACCTCCTCTTCTTTACGTGAGAGGACAGATCAGACCTCAGGACAGGCTGGCGGTAGCCCTGGTAGGCTCAAGGAGGGCCACGGCATACGGCAAACTGATGGCACAGAAGCTCGCCACTGGGTTAGCGAAAGCTGGCGTCACGGTCGTGTCTGGCATGGCCCGCGGAATCGATACTGTTGCTCACCGGTCTGCGCTCCAGGCCGGTGGTAGAACCATCGCAGTGCTTGGATGTGGGGTCGATATTGTGTATCCTCCAGAGAATCGCACGCTGATGGCCGGGATCATCGAGAGCGGCGCAGTGATATCCGAATTCCCGATGGGAACAGAGCCCCTTCCGGGAAACTTCCCTGCCAGGAATAGAGTGATCAGCGGACTCTCGTTGGGCGTGGTCGCAGTCGAAGCCGGCAAAACCAGTGGGGTTTTCTCTACCGCAAGATGGGCTGCCGAACAGGGAAGGGATGTGTTTGCGGTTCCGGGAAACGCCTCTTCTACGATGAGCATCGGTACCAACATCCTCATCAGGCAGGGCGCCAAATTGACTACGGATGTGGAAGACATCTTCGAAGAACTCGGCATCCGACCTCCCGGAAAAGAGGAGGTGCGGCCAGGGTTGTCCCATGAAGAGGAGAAGGTCTTGAATGTCCTTGACTCGGCTCCGAGGCATGTGGACCAGATAGCGGGGAAGGTCGATCTTCCCGTTTCGCACGTCCTTTCGGTGCTCTTGAGTCTCGAGATGAAAGAGATGGTCGTGCAACTCCCTGGCAAGCTCTTCGTCAGGAGAGAAGGGTAGGTTCCCGAGCACGCATCTCTCTCCCCAGTATTTCAGTGATGAAACAGGCGTACACCAGAGAACGCCATAACCATGGCGTGTTCGTTACATGCCTCCACGACTTCCTCATCCCTCAGGGAACCGCCCGGTTGCACCACGAACTTCACTCCACTCTCGTGAGCCCTGTCGATGTTGTCTCTGAACGGAAAGAAGCCATCCGAGGCCAGACACACGCCCTTCAAGGTTGCCAACCACTCGGTCTTCTCTTCTCTAGTCAGCCTCCCGGGTACATTCTCGAATATACTGCTCCATGAGGTCTCCAGGCCAGTCGCACTGTCCAGAAGGAATTGGTCAATCGCGTTGTCCCTTTCCGGGCGCCCAACTCCCTTCCGGAATTGCAGGGAAAGGACAGAGGCGTGCTGACGCAAATACCACTTCTCCGCTTTCTCTGCGGCCAAACGTGTGCAGTGAATGCGGGACTGTTGGCCTGCTCCCATCCCTATCACCTGTCCGTCGTATGCGAAGCAGACAGAGTTCGACTGTGTATACTTGAGTGCGGTTAATGCAACGAGCAGATCCCTCTTCGCTGGATCGGGGAGTTCCCGCTCACGGGTCACTATGTTGCGCAGCCAATCCTCACTCGCCACCGCATCATTCCGTCTCTGTTCGAATGCAATCCCAAATACTTCCCTCATCTCCGTTCTCTCTGGCTCATATGTCGGGTCGACTTCAATGATGACATACTCTCCTTTCCGTTTTCTTCGGAGCATCTCAAGTGCCTCCGAGTGATATGCCGGCGCTATGATTCCATGCGAGACTTCGCGACGAAGCACCTCAGCGGTGGGCAGATCGACAGGATCACTCACCGCCACCCAGTCTCCGAAAGAGGACATCCTGTCCGCTCCCCGGGCTCGAGCATACGCGCAAGCCAACGGGGACAGCTCCATGCCGTCTACATGATACGCAGCCCTTAACTCTTCCTGAAGAGGTATCCCCACCGCAGCACCTGCGGGACTGACGTGTTTGAAAGATGCAGCACCAGCCGAGCCCGTAGCTTGTCTCAATTCTTTCACGAGTTGCCAGGAGTTCATGGCGTCGAGCAGATTGATGTATCCCGGCTTCCCATTCAACACTCTTATTGGCAACTCCCCTGCCTTCACATATATTCTTGCGGGAATCTGGTGTGGATTGCATCCATACCTCAGAGGTATCTCCCTTTGACTCATGTACAGACCCTCCTTGAGTGTGCTCTCTGATTTCATCGGCTTCGAATCTCCGTCACGGACGGTACCACTTCTCCGTCTCCCACCTCCCTCCTATTGCCCATCGTGTGACGAATTGCGCTGGGGCACGCAATTCTGTTTGAGACACAATCCCTCCTGGATTTGCTCGATCGAGCACTGACATCTTAGTTTTTCCTGAATCGGGTGTCAATGGGAAGGTCGAGATGGATGTGGTCAGCAATCCTTCCCTCTCCACAGAAGAGAGAATCCGGAGTATCGTGCCGAGATAGAGTCGAGGAAGACTCTCCTTCTCAGCCTTCACATCATCGTCCTTTTCAACCTTCATACTCCCGCACCTCAGACGCACCTTTCTGCGTCTAATATTGTGACAGGTTCAAGGTGTGAGGTGATATCATGAGATACTGGGTCTGTGAAGTGTGCAAGAAAGTAATCAGTGAATACCACATCAAACTGGAAGGCAAGTACTACCATTACTACCCATGTTTCGTAGAAAAGCTGAAGAATCGGCCGCGAAAAGAGGATGATCTTGTCTATTCGGAGGTCCTCGACGATTCATCCGAACAGAGCGATGAAGGTGAGTATACAGAGTTGTTTACTTACGCTTTCCAGGGATCGATGAGCGAACGAGAATAAGAGGTCGCCTCTCCTGCAAGGACGTATGCGGGTGAGGAGCTTGTCCAGAAGCACAGGACCGGCCTCCATACGACTGTCTTGTCGACAGCCTTTCCTGTGAACGCTGTGGACAGACCGACCGAACCGACGTTGCTCACTTCCAAAGATTCCAAGAGCTTGGACGATCCGGTCAGTATCTCCCATTGACAGATACGTTGGAGAAGAATACCATTCCTTGAAGAACCGGCACTGAGTGAAGCGCCGAGATGGCAGGAACGCGCCGCATCCCACTTCTCGGGTACACGGGAAGGGAGACAATCTGTGTTCTCGATCTCCGCGATGGTGCCGGCACGGTCACCGATGCCTCTGCGGGCAGGCAGCAGAGTGGATTCATGGGGTCATTCCCCTAGACGTCCAGCTATCGCGAGAGCTGGAGATACGAATAGAGAACATGGACGACAGAAATAGTAGGGAAGCCCTCTACAAAACAGGTCTCCATCTCGAGTACTTCACGGTCGCCTACAACGTGATCGAGGCTTCCGTCTCACTGCTTTTGGGTGGTATTGCGAGTAGCATCGCACTCATCGGATTCGGCCTAGACAGTATCATGGAATCGATATCTGGTTTTGTCTTGATATGGCGTCTCCGTCAGCACAGCCAGGTCTCAGAGGAAAAGGAGGAGAAGATCGAAAGAAGAGCGGTGAGATTCGTAGGAGTCACATTTCTCATCCTCGGTGCATATGTGCTGTTCCAGTCGGCAAAGAAGCTGGACACAGAAGATAGCCCTGCACCGTCAGTGCCCGGGATTGTTCTAGCCTTCGTCTCCCTCACGGTGATGCCACTCCTGGCCCTCAAGAAATACAGGGTAGGCAGGGAAATCCAGAGCAGGGCCCTCATCGCAGATTCCAAGGAGACGCTGGCGTGTTTCTTCCTTTCCCTCGCATTGCTCCTCGGCTTGGGGCTGAACTATCTTCTCGGGTTCTGGCAGGCAGACCCGTTGGCGGGCATGGTCATCGCCCTCTTCCTCTTTGGGGAGGGGTGGGAAGGCGTGAAGCAATCTTACGAAGATGAATAGAAGGAGGGGTGGGAAGGCGTGAAGCAATCTTACGAAGATGAATAGAAAAGGTGCAGACACGACCGGGCACATGGCTGAGGGGACCCATCTCGTACGTGACCCTTTGAAAGGCTTTGTCTATTCTCTTTTTGGCACTGCTCTCGTCTCCACGAACTTCGTCACCGCCAAATATGGGCTGCAAGGATTCAACCCGGAGACATTCAGCCTGATTTGGACTGTTGCCGCCGCAGCCTACACAGCGGTGATCGTGCTCATCACGGGGCACCTGAGAGAAACGTATATGCTTCCGCGCAGCGCACTGTTCAGAATCATCGGAATGGGTGTCGCCACGGGCGTTGGTATGATTCTATCGTGGCAGGGGCTCGCGAGGCTTGACCCCTCCTTTGCATCCTTCCTGTGGCGTTTTGAATCCGTCCTCACGGTCGTATTCGGTGTTATCCTTCTTCGTGAGAGACTCCTGTTGAGAGAACTGGTCCCCATGGGCGTCATGGTGTCCGGCGGTTTGCTGAGCACAATAGGCAGGTGGAACATCGTAGGCGTGGGTACCATACTGACAATGCTTGCCTGCTGTACGGTGACAGTGCAGTTGATCCTGGCGAAGACTGAGTCAAGACGGGTCTATCCAGATGTGCTCGTCTTTTATCGAGTGGCAATCGCTTCTGCGGTCATCACGCTGTGGACTTTCCTTATAAAGAAAGCGGACTTCCACGCACAGCCATCCTATTGGTGGATCACCCTCCTGGGCGCATTCCTCGGGCCATGCGCCAGTTTTCTGCTTACGTTCCGCGCCTATCGTTATTGGGAGCTGTCCAGGGCTACCATCGTCAGGACCGCACAGCCGCTATTTGTCCTACCCATGGCGCTCCTCTTCTTCCATGAGATTCCGAAAGGGAGAGGACTCCTTGGGGGTCTGCTCATACTGTGCGGTGCGTTCTGGCTGACCTGGATGCATCTTGGTGGCACGAAGAAACCACCAGGCCACGCTCGCATCGGACAGTCATGAGATACGGAGGAGCCCGTCCTCGAGAGAGAGGAACATTGCTCCGTTCCTCAGGGTCGGTGCACGTGCCCGTCATGAGATAGTGTTCCTGCTGATGGTCGCATCACTTCTCCGGCCATTGGGACATCAGCATGAGAGACTTGACTCGCAGCGCCCACTTCTCTATACTCAGCGAGAATTATGATTCGCTCCTCGACGAAAGAGGTTTCCAGACGAAGGGAGGTCCTCTATGCCGCGAGTAGTGCATTTCGACATCAATGCCGACGATCCTGATCGGGCTGTCAGATTCTACAAGGAAGTGTTTGGATGGAAGATCGAGAAATGGGAAGGACCAGTCGACTATTGGCTTGTGACGACCGGCCACGATGATCAGCCTGGAATCAATGGCGGAATGATGAAGCGAATGAATCCCCAGGCCACGATCTTGAACACGATCGATGTTCCGTCCGTAGACGACTATGCAAGAAGGATAGAAGAACTCGGTGGAAAGATCGTAGTACCGAAGATGGCAGTCCCTGGCGTGGGATGGCTGATCTACTGCGCAGACACCGAGGCAAATGTCTTTGGGATCATGGAGGACGATCCCACAGCCGAGTAGCATATCGGACATGGGAAGGGTGTGTCATGGAACCATTGGCGTTCGGAGATGTATCCTCGCGAGAAGTCAAAATCGGATGATGATGGTGTGCTGCAGTGTTTCCGACCCCTACCCATGTGCCATGAAGGTTCTTGCTCCATGAGAGGTTTTCCATAGAGTGATGAAGAGGGTGAGTGGCAACTCCATGGGGTGGCTTTTGGTCTGTTCAGTATTCCTGCCCGTAATGCAGTGCCATCTGTCCAGAATGGCCGTCGAGGATACGTTGATTGCGCTCTATGCGGGCGGGGGTTCCGATGAGGACTGCGTTACAGCCACGGAGAGGATGTTTCAATCGATGGGATATGCGGTCACGCGAGTGGACGCAGACTATATCAACTCGAGAGGACTCGAAGGTTTTCGCTTGCTTTGCATGCCAGGTGGCGATATGTACCAATACGAACAGGATCTCGCTTCGGACGGTACCGAAGAGATACGCCAATTCATCCGCAATGGAGG
>Ga0111225_1047_pt1 | contig 9927 bp, 4 predicted proteins | sample DeeMarSWOR152_54_FD_80389 | JGI IMG/M metagenome (GOLD analysis project Ga0111225, IMG submission 80389) | candidate division TA06 bacterium DG_26
TCTGCTGCGTATCCGCCAGTGCAGGTACTCCATCATCCGTCGCTATGAATCTCACCGGATAGCTCGCCGCCTGCGTGTAGTCAGGCGTCCAGTCGAATACTCCTGTCCCTCCGTCCAGCGTCGCCCCCGCAGGCAGATCAGGAGAACTGTACGTGATGTTGTTCAAATCAGGATCCGTCGCCACTAGCGTGAACGTAAGGTTCTGTCCCTCATTTATCGTGGTGTCAGCCTGGTCTGTGAGCACCGGTGGTTGGTTCACATCGTTCACCGTGATTACCGTCTGCTGCGTATCCGCCAATGCAGGCACTCCATCATCCGTCGCTATGAATCTCACCGGATAGCTCGCCGCCTGCGTGTAGTCAGGCGTCCAGTCGAATACTCCTGTCCCCCCGTCCAGTGTCGCGCCCGCAGGCAGATCAGGAGAACTGTACGTGATGTTGTTCCCATCAGGATCTGTCGCCACTAGCGTGAACGTAAGGTTCTGTCCCTCATTTATCGTGGTGTCAGGTTGATCGGTCAGCACTGGCGGCTGGTTCTGGGCGTTGGCTGCACCTGTAACGAGGATACCCAAACATCCGAATATCAGAGCCACACCTATCGCATGAACGTTTTTCATTACGACCCCCTAGATCTAAGATAGCCAAATGAAATCATCTCAATACCATCATTTTCTTCGTGACCGACAAACTTCCTACCCTCAAATTGTAGAAGTAGATACCCGAACTCACCTTCGATCCACGAGTATCTGTACCATTCCATTCTGCGGAATATGCGCCGGGGGACATTTCCCTATCTACCAGTGTGTTCACCAGCGACCCGGCAGCATTGTATATTCTGAGGACCACATACTCTGAAGTCCTTCCACCTGAGCTAGATGGAACGACATAATGTATCGTAGTTGAATTGAGGAACGGATTGGGATAGTTCTGGCTGAGGAAAATCGCAGACTGCTCCTCGGTACTCTCGCTGCTTATCTTCGTTGGGATGACACGTGCTATGGTATCTGCCAGAACCACCTCCGCAAGTCGGACTTTCCCAACAGTACCTCTCGTTGCGGGCAATCGCACGACCGTCCATTCCCCTTCGGGCACAGTGACTCCAGAGAAATTGTAGAGGAGGAAGGTCAGCCGCCCCGCTTCATTGCGGCTATCGAGCACGAACGATTCGGTGATCTCGGTAGAAACAGGGTCAGCGAGTTCAACCTGAGATGGATCGTACTCGACTGTTACCTGAATCCCCGCGATAGGAACCCCCGGACTCAACACCAGAGACAATTCCTGATTCAATGGGTCCACCTGGAGAAGAGCCGCCTCCGCAAGATAGTCCGGTGAAGGAGCCAGCGGCGGACCAACTGGTCTCCCCATGATGACGTTTATCACACCAACCACATCACCCACGTTGATGTTTCCGTCTTGATTCACATCTGCATTCGCGAGTTGACGGGTGAAGAAACTGATTCGCCCTAAAATGTAAGAGACCAAAGCGACAACGTCTCCCACGTTTACACGCAGATTGAGCGTCACATCACCAAGGGTGTCAACCGTGAAGAACCCGTGATCCATTAGCATTTCTCTCTCCGTTCCAAATATGTCGATCACATCGATGGCATTGCTGAATGTTAGTGGAGTGTGACCTGCTCGCGCAGTCGGGCTCACGGAGCAGAACACATCCATGATTGGGCCCTCTGCAGGTGCTATCGTCGAGAGGTCATAGCTGAAGACAACCACTCTCAGCATGCCAAGCGAGTCGCCGATATTGTGGGAGATGATGAAATCAGCGAGCCGGGACGTACCCACTATGTCTTCCACAGTGAGAAGACTCCCATCGTAGTGGAGATCGAACTGCAGACCATACACGCTGTCAGCATTGAGAAGTGAAATGGAGAACGGTGCCTGCGTTGCTGCAGGCAATCCACCTCCAACCGTATCAGCGCTGATGATATCATATGGCACGTCTATCACGATGATGTCCACACGCTGGTTCGTGGTTGCCCCCAGTGCATCACGGGCCTGGAACGTGATGTTGACCGTATCCGGACCCTGCTGGAAGTCAGGCGTGAACGTGAATCTACCCGAGACTATCGAATCGTCGCACTCCTCAGGGAATGATGCATTCCGAGGCAAACCCGCAGCCGACACACAAAGGTAATCACCATCCAAGTCGTATGCAGTGACCACAAAACTGAGGACTTCACCCTCCTGGACAGACTGGAGGTTACCCCCAGGGATCGGTTGAAAGGACGGCGGATAATTCGCCACAGCTGTCACATCGACGACCACATCCAGGGTGTCCGCAAGACCGGGGTCATCGGTGGCAATGAACCTCACTGTGTACTGAATACCTGCCTGGTCAATGCTCGGTGAGAACGTGAATGTTGATGCGACAGAACTATCACCCCCCGCGGTCGGGAAAGACGAATTCGCCGGCAGATTCTCGCCTCGAAGACTGAGAGAGTCTCCGTTTGGGTCATGAGCTCTGACCTGGAACGCGAGTGTCTGACCAGGAATGACCGACGTATCAGGAACCGACGCAATCTCCGGAGGGTAGTTTGGAGGTCCAGCCGACACGAATAATCGACCATTACGCTTTATCGGAATTGTCATCACACCTTCCGGATCACTCAACGACGTGATATACCCGCCGGGAACATCGTCAATGAATTGCACATCAGTTCTCTGCCCTACGACGGCTCCAGGGTCTATCCTGCACGCCACAAGGGCAATCGGTCCACTTCCAGGGGGTACGTAGTAGACGTCGGGGTACTGAAAGTGAAGGCCAAACCAGTATATCCATCCGTTGATCGTGTCTCTCTGACTTCCGAAATAGTTGTACACGCCCGCAACCCTGGTCCCGGCTATTTCCACATAAAGGGGTTTGGCGATATCGGGATTCAATACTATCCTGAATGAGATTCCGGACACATTGAATGTATTCACCAACGATATTGGCACAAATGCCGTATCACCAGGCTGACCCCAGGCATCCACGACTCTCATCGTATCAACGTCACTCTGCGCCTGCGACCAACAGATACCACTACCAAGGAGCAGGATACCGAGCCCAGCCACTATTCCTATTCTGCTCATCCGACCTCCCCTCTGAAATATAGGACAGACTACTTCAACACCACCAGCTTTCTCGAAAGACCAAGAGGTCCGTCATCTACGTCCATCTTGCAGAAATAGACACCACTCGCCACTTCTGGTCCCATGTCATTCGTCCCGTCCCACGTCAACGAGTGATATCCTGGCTGTACGCTTCCGCTAAATAGCGTCTTTACCATCCTGCCAGCCGTGTCGTATATCCTGATCGTCATGTGATTCGATCCCGAATTGTCGGGACACCCATAGGTGATGGTTGCTTCATCGAGGATTGGGTTTGGAATGCATTCGTTGAGCAAGAACACGGCTGGAATTCCATGGTTGATCTCTTCTTCGACCTGCGTGAGAGCAATGGTGAGAACACCATCATCCTTGACCGGGATCACCATCTGTGTCCCGGGGTACACCGTATCGCTCAATGCTGTGTAGTAACCTGATAGACTATCATCGACAAACTCAATACTACTGTGAGAACCGGGCTCTGCATCACCATCTACCATGCATATCACATGTGCGATCAGACCAGACCCCACGGCAAGATGACCGGTTGCCTGTGGATTCCAGTTCGTGGCGACCCAGAAAATCCATCCCTCTGCGGGATCGCCCTGTTCAATGAAGGTATCATATACGCCGACAACCCGAGTACCTGCAGTATCCACACGAACCAAAGACAACACGGATGGATCGTACTCGATTCTCAAACTTATGCCAGAAACTGGGAAGGTATTCGTGAGATGGATCGGAATGGCGACAGTACTACCCGGCGACGCCAGCATATCCACGACTCTTATCGTATCAACAGTGCTATACTGCTGAGCATGGATGGTGCACACGAAGGGGATTATGAAGAGACCGGTGAAAACTGCTCTCCATGTGTTGAAAGGTACTCTCGACATATGAACTCCTTTACCTCAATATGGTGAGTTTAGTTGCCTGATGGAAACCTTCTGCATCCATCACGCAGAAATAAACGCCCGAGGGAAGAGGCCTTTCATATGCATCCATGCCGTTCCACTCGAGGCTATGCGTTCCCTTCTCCATAGCTCCGTGGAAGAGCTCCCTCACGAGACGTCCCGCACTGTCATAGACCTTCAGACTGATCTCGGATGCCTTTGGGATTGTGAAGGCAATCTGTGTGTGCAGTCGAAATGGATTCGGTGAGCCCTCTCTGAGAACGAATGGTTCTTCACCGCCTCCCAACGTAGCATCGGAGAAGACAGCGGTAAGATCTCGACCATAACTATCCGCAAATGCTGTCTCTTTGAACCGGACAAGGTCACTCACTCGATCATCCTCTGAGCCGATTGCATATGGAATTCTCAGCAGAGAACGCTCCCCAGTCTGTATGGAGTTACCCTCCAGGCTGTACACCAGTATCCTTCCTTCCTCCTCACCGATGTGTGTTGCCAGTGTCATATTCACTCCGTCCCCCAGCTGCGGCGCACCGATCTCGACCCGGGCTCTATCGTATTCCATATGTATAAATGCTCCACCGAGCTCAGTCGGTGAACTGACTACCAATTGAAGCTCCCCTCCGGTTTCCTCAGCCAGCCACACTTTCACGGATTCTTCAACAAGAGGGGGTAGCAAAAGGGGTGGGTCATACATGTAATTGATGAGCGTTACGAGGTCACCAATAGTCCACCAGTATCCATCTCCATTCACATCGGACGCGGGTCCCTGAATCTCAGGTACCACAAGGGTGCGCGCTCCGTAGATGTAGTAGTTCACGAATACCAAGGCGTCTCCAATCTCGTACTGAATCTGGTTCAGATTGAGGTCTCCAACCAGGATCTCGTACACACCGAGGATTCCCCGGTGCAGGCCGATCATCCTCAAGCTATCAGCTCTGTCAGGGCACGTTTCACGAGAAGCAAACTCGAGCGCAGGCCCCCAGACAGTATAGCCGTCCGGAGATGCGAGGGCGTTGTCGCCGCAGTCGAATGTACGGAATCCTACAAGGCTCACATGCCCATCCCACATACCGCTTACGTCGCATATGAGACAGAAGAGCAGTTGCTCAACACCAGGTTCAATGGGAGGAGTAAATGACGGAGGCCACGCCATATCCATGATCCCAGCGACACGGATTCTGTTCGGATGTCCACCCGGTTGCAGGTCGAAATCAAAATACTCCGGAGGATAACTCGACGGTGCATAGTATGTCCCTGAGTCCGGTGAGATCGGAGGAATGTACACCGAATGACGTGCTGTCACCCCCACGACCCGACACGCGGTAATATCATATTCTACCAGAACTTCGAACGCGCCTATCGAGTCGAACGGATTTGAGAGTAGAACCGGTAGATACACATGCTCCTGGCCAGGATACGCATAAATCCTTTTCAATTCTAATTCAAGTGGATAAGGATATACGTAAACCTCGCACGCTGTCTCATCTGTGAGTCCATAGCTGTCCATCACCGTGAACCAGACTGTCGTGGATCCGGTGTCCCCGGGTTCTGGAACCCATGTGTATGCCGCGTGACCGTCCCCGTGATCCAACAGTACACCGGGTCCGGCGTATGTGAGGGACACCGTGTCGTCGTGACACTGGAGCCAGTCGGCGTCAGAGAGCAGAAGATCAACCCGGACCGTGTCCCCGACTGCCACCCATCTAAATGGTGAGTCAGCCACAATCCCGGGTGGCCGGTTCACATTATTGACTGTGATGGGGATTTCGGCAGTCGCTGAAAGACGCGGTGGCCCGATGTCCGTGGCCACGAATCTCGGATAATGCATTCCACTCTGGCAGAAACCGGGAACCCATTCAAATGAGCCCTGTCCATTGTGCGAGGTGAACGTGGCACCAGGCGGCAAATTCTCAGCACGTATGGAGACCGCCTCTCCATCAGGATCCTCTGCGGAAACCTCAAAGCTCAGTACGTCGCCCTCATCCACTGACGCACTTGCAGGCCCGGTTATCGCGGGAAATCGGTTCCCAGACATCAACACTCGAATCATGTGGTCACCGGGATAGTAGTCCTGCCTCAACCAGGTGCCGCTCTCCCTCCCCCACTTGTACTGTGGGTGATCAGTAACTGAATCGAGGCAGAGCCCCTCCTGACCGCTACCGTCGAGATTCGTTACCCCCACCCAGAAGTGCCTGCCGTAGGACATACACAGGAGAGGTTTGGGGAAGACAGAGACCCAACAAGGATCTCCGGCACCGCTCTCGATGGTGTCAATGAACATTGGAGGTTCATCCGGATAACCATCATCATCGATGTCAAACCATATCCCTATGCGGAACGGATCCCTGCCGGGGTCCGGCCAGCCGAACGGTGGATAGTCTTCGGGTGTGAGAACACGGACCGAGGCATGGCTTACATAGTACGTGTCAAACTCACAAGCGTCACCTGCAAAGAACTCCTCAGCCATCACATCGTCTTCGCTCAGGTAGTAATAGGCCCTGCTCCACGTTCCATCATGGTAGGCATAATCACAGGGTTCCCTTATGGGGTCATCCAGACCAGGGGATGAGGAGTATCCAGGATGACGATTGTCTGCTCTCTGCAGTAGCACAGCCGTTCCGTGAGCATCGTACGGGTCACGCTGCTCCTGGGCCCATATCAAAGGAACCAGCCCTATGATGACTATGATGAGCCCGAGTTTACGCATGTTGCTCAGCCTTTCTGCCTCAAGAGAATCAGCCTCTCACCCTTTGTGCGCAGCTCCTCCGCCACGCCCTCACCTCTGGGCAGTAAGAGATAGATGCCAGAGGGAAGTTTCGTTCCCTTCCTGTCCGTGCCGGACCAGTGAAACAGACAACGGTTCCCTTTCCTGACAGAATGAGTCAGGGTGGTCACAGATCTTCCCGCGCCATCGAATATCTCCAGAGCAACGTCTTCCTTCCCTGTCGAAGTGGGGACGATGAGTTCGATGGTGGTCCTTTCGACGAATGGATTTGGATAGCTGCGCACACCCGTGCACACTCCCTCTGTCTTTAGTACCCACTCATCTTCAATTCCGACTGAGATCACCGTAAATATGCCGTTGACCAGGACTAACGGGCACAGAGCCACACCCAGGGTATCCCATACGGTGCAGGAATCGCCAATGAAGTTGATGAGGCTCTGCGTGCCTGGTGCGGCCGAATCGTCAACACTGAACACGATGTACGCAATCGGTCCGACGCCGACTTCGAGATGCTCTCCCGATTGCGCAACACCCTCAAACCACAGGTAGTTCTCTGTTCCTACAGCGCCCGAGAGCCCGAAGTCCTCTGTCCTCGTCGCAAGCTCTACCCTTGTTGCGAGCAATATATCCGTGTCGAATGATATCTCGAATCTAAACCGACTGACCGGTTCATCGTTGTCGAGTGACACCGCGACGTAAATACCAGTGTCTCCAGGAGCACCTGAGTCGTTGGCAATCGCTGCGGAATTGCTCAGCCAGTACGACTGAGCCGAAAACCCACAGCAGAGGCTCAACAGGAAGACAACTGAGTACAATATGCTCTCCCTCATGTTCTCTAACTTATTGTATCATTACAAGATAACTCAAAAATGGCCCTCCGTCAAGGGTTCTTGTTCCATTGTCGGTTCTTCTGAAACCCGTCTCCTTTTTCAAAAACATATGGCAACTACAGTCCCGACGCACGGGCTATAGACGCCACCCTGCAGAGACAAGCAAAGTCTGCACTGAGGAGGAAGCCGCTCGAGCTTCCCCCCCTTCCACCCTAATCACTTCATCAGAACTAGCTTTCTCGCCACACTGAGCTTCTGAACCTCTCCAGTTGGCCACATGGTCAGCCTGTAGAAGTAGACACCGCTCGCAATCCCCTTCGCATCCCAGACTGCACGGTACACTCCCGCTTCCTGCCATCCATCTGCCAGCGTCTCTACCAGCATTCCCGCTGCATCGTACACCTTCAACGTCACCTTGCTGTCTACCGGTATCGAGTACGCAATCTCTGCGGTCGTCCTCACTGGATTCGGCCTGTTCTGGTACAACGCAAACTTCTTCGGCGGCTCCGCTATCCTCACTTCAGCCTGCACGCCTCCCGCATTCGCAATCTCTACCTTCTCCACCGTAAGCTTCTCCGCTCCAGGTACGGTGAACAGTGTGTGCGTCCCTTCAGCTATCCTCTTCGACTCCATCGAGTACACGAGCACCTTCAGCACATTCCCTTCAGCGGTCCACGCAATATCCATTCCGTCTACCATCAGCTCAGGTTCTCCAGTCTCTCCTTCGCATCTGAGCACGAAGTAGGCACCTCCAATTTCATCATTGGCCATCACACGTACATATTGCCCGCTCAGCTCCACGATCACGTCTCCACTCGAGCTCGTTACAGGCCCACTCTCGTTGATGAGGTTCAGTAACATCACAAGGTCAGCAATCGACCAGAATATCCCATCCCCGTTGATATCCGAGTTCGATGCCTGAAGTTCAGGATGTACCAGCACCTCAGTACCGTTCATCAGGTATTGCACGAACAATATCGCGTCCCCGATCTCGTATGCAATTCCGTTGAGGTTGAGATCTCCTACCGTTACTGTCCGGATTCCAATCCCTGCACCACCCATCAGCATCACCACTCTCAACCACGGATCCCTATCCGGACAGGTCCAGAAAGGCGCCGAGAGCGTATCAGGACCCCATACCGTATATCCATCCGAGCTCGAGAGCACATTGTCGCCACAATCCTTCGTGTGGAATCTAAACATGATCTCTCGTCCACTCCACAGAGGACTCACATCGTACACGAGGCAGAATAGCAGTATCTGCACACCAGGCGGTATATCTGGTACATGTACCTGCGGCCATGGCATATCCTGAATTCCTATCACGCGCACATAGTTCTCATGTCCAAGCGCTCCGAGCGTGTAGGTGAAATACTCAGGCTTTAAACCAGGATCATAGTGCCATGGTGCATAAAAGTACTTCGGACCTCCATGTGCAGGATCATCCACCAGTGCCGAGTCGCACAACTCCACACTCACCACCTGACCCGCAGAGTTGTCGTACTCCATCAGAATATTCCACCCACCTATGGAATCCCACGGATTGGTCAGAAATACGGGAACGCGCACATGCTGCTGCCCCGGCCATGCAAATATCTTCTTCACCTCTACTTTGAACGACGGAAGCTCTGTGACCACGTTTATCTCGCAATGAACTGTATCAGTCCCACCGTACTCGTCATTCACATAGAAACTAATAGGATACACTCCTGTGTCCCCCGGAGATGGCGTCCACTCGTAGTATGCGAAGGTGTCATTGGGCGTCCAGAAGAAGTTTCCTCCTGTGGAGTGTATGGCACCGAGAATCAGCCTGTCTCCACACTCCACGTCCGGATCATGGGCCACGACGTCTATACATAAGGAATCACCCGGAGCTATCGAAATGTTGCAGGGGTATGCGGTCATGATCGGCTCTCTATTAGTGTTGTTTACGGTAACCACCACCTCACAGCTGTCCGCGAGTGACGGATTGCTGTCGTCTGTCGCTATGAATGTCACCGGGTATACTCCAGCCTGACAGTAATCAGGATGCCAGGTGAATGTCCCCGTCACCGGATTCCCGGTCCCATTCGTGAAACTTGCCCCAGGAGGAAGATTCTCCGCCGATAACGTGACTACCCCTCCATCACACGTGTCAGGATCACTCCCTGTCACCGTGAATGTCAATGTCTCACACTCATTGATCACCGTATCATTCGGACATACAAGTGTCGGCCCATGATTGACGTTCCTCACGGTCAACACATAGAGAACGCTGTCAGTGAGCCCTCCTGTGCAGCTCGCATAAAACGTGAAATCATATACCCCCGCATCACAATACCCGGGACTGAACCACACCGTGTCCACTACCATTGAAA
>Ga0111225_1048_pt1 | contig 9886 bp, 13 predicted proteins | sample DeeMarSWOR152_54_FD_80389 | JGI IMG/M metagenome (GOLD analysis project Ga0111225, IMG submission 80389) | candidate division TA06 bacterium DG_26
CTCACGCAGAAGTGCTGATAATCAATACATGTGCGTTCATACAGGCCGCTACAGAGGAATCGATTGAGTGTATCCTCGAAGCATGTGCTCGACCTCCGAGAAGAGGAATCATCGTAGCTGGGTGTCTTCCTCAGCGCTATGGGAAGAAACTGCTCACAGCTGTTCCTGAGATAGACTATGCAATTGGAGTGGGGAAGTGCAGCATGATTGCAGACGTGGTGCGGAGAGTGAATCAGGGCAAGAAAGGGATCGACGTCTCCTCGCCCATCTCCGCGTCTCCTCCTCGAGAGAGGATCCTTCTATCACCCGCCCACTATGCGTACCTGCAGATAGCCGATGGTTGCTCAAACAAGTGTTCGTACTGTCTCATACCCTCTCTCAGGGGTGCGTATAGGAGCAGGCGTCTCCAACTCATCCTGGGAGAGGCGACCGAGCTTGCAGAGAGAGGTGTAAGGGAGCTCATTCTCATCGCACAGGATTCGGCACTCTATGGCACCGACCTGTATCGTGCTGCCCTTCTGCCACGTCTCCTTGAGCGACTGGCCAGAATAGACGGCATCCGCTGGATAAGAATCCTGTATCTGCACCCTGCACACATCACGGATCAACTCATAGATGTGCTTGCAGACCTGGAGAAGGTCTGCAAATACGTCGATATGCCGATACAGCACATCTCAGACCGCATACTCTCTCGTATGCGTCGCAAGGTGACCAGCGCTCGAATTCACAATCTCGTGGACTCTTTGAAAAAGAAGATACCGAACGTCGCCCTGAGAACGACGGTGATGGTTGGCTTTCCAGGGGAGAGGGATGAGGATTTCGATGAACTGCTTCAGTTCCTGGAAGATAGTGCCTTCGACGCCGTGGGCATGTTCACGTTCTCCCCGGAAGAGGGAACAGCAGCATTCACCTTCGATGAACGTGTCGAGCGGCAGATTGCCGAGGAGAGGACTACCACACTCCAGGAAGTCCAGCGAGAGATATCACTACAGAAGAATCGTCAGCGCATAGGTTCAAGTCTCGAGATCCTCATAGATGAGCGAATTGGCAAAGGACGATGGAGAGGAAGAGCACAGTTTCACGCACCTGATATCGATGGAGTCGTATATGTCACAGGTTCGTCCGTGAGGCGAGGTAGCTTTGTGAAAGTTTCTGTCGCAGATGCCGACGATTACGATCTATTCGCCCTTCATCCGGGGTCAGGGCATTGTCATTCTGTACTCTAAGGAGAAGGGACTGTCAGATCTCGAGACCCTGACAAAGAATTCACCAAGCAGGTCCAACAGCCGGAATACCCTTCTCTTCTTCACGATTCTGGGCTCACCTTCTATCTCTGCCAATTCTGCGGCAAGCATAATCGCATCGTGCAGTGTCCCAAATTGGTCGATCAGGCCCAATTCCTTTGCTCGATTTCCCGTCAGAATCCTTCCGTCCGCGATTTCCTCGACCTCTTCAAGGGGAAGGTTTCTCTGCTCGCTCACGACCCCAACGAACTGCTCCCACACATCTTCGACCACTTCCTCGAGCATCTCTCGCTCGTCATCCCTCATTTGCCTGACAGGTGAACCTGTGTCCTTATATCTGCCCGACTTTATCGTTTCAAACTTCACACCGACCTTCCTCAGGAGCTCCTCTAAGTTCGGGAATCCCATGATGACTCCTATGGAGCCGGTAACAGTGCCAGGGTTCGCTACGATTTTGTCGGCAGCACAGGCCACGTAGTATCCACCAGAAGCGGCAACACTCCCCATTGAGACCACTACTGGCTTCCCATCTTGCCTTGCTCTCTGGATCTCTTTGAAAATCTCATTGGCCACCACTACTCCTCCACCCGGCGAATCGATTCGGATGACGATGGCACCGACTGACTCCGATTTCCTGTACTCCTCTATTTCGGAAATCACCCCTTCACTTGAATGCATGACGCCCTCAATCTCCACAAGGGCAACAGCACCTTTCATCGGGAGAAGGCCACCTGATTCTTTGAGCAACGCAAGAATGATGAAGAAGGAGCCAACCAGGATAATTCCCACGACGGCTACGACGATTGCAATGAGTTTTCTGTCCACGATGTACCCCCCCTTTTTGACCAATGTACAAAATCTGCCACATTTGTCAACGATCCGAAGACCGGGTACTCGTATCCAATTCCGTGAATAGGATGTGTTTCGTACAAAAAAGCCAAGGAGAGAGATATACGGATGGGTAGCGCAGCCTGAACCGTCTGTCAACCGGCTTCAGGCTCGACTACAGTTACTGCTGACGGAGTTCCAGGAGAGAGCCCGCGAAAGTCGAAGGGTGACTATCCTATTTCTTGCGAGTTTCGAGGAAGCAGCTCAAGACAAGCCTGTAGCTGCCGTTTGCACTCCTGTCTCCCAGGCTACCGCGAAAGACCTGAACAGGGCGTATTGGTTCATTCCTGGAAGAAGCTCTCTTCGTATCAGTCCTCTTCATCTTCACCACAGTCTACCTCCTTTCGTACGTGAGTAAATGGTGCAAGATCTGTGCCACGGACGACATGCACCCTGTTCTCCGAATGCGTTGTCCCATCGACAATAACCGAACAAAGAGGACTCTCTCTTTAGTGAGGTCTTCTCATTCTGCGAAAATCCTCGCAAAACGCGAATGAAGTCCCGGCTTGTCATCATCGATGGACTCCGACTGTTCTCCACGCATTTTCCCCAGGCCACGCACTCACGCAGAGAACGCCTTCTCGACGTATCCCACACTGCGGAAAGCACCTTCCATACAGATCGCAAGCCCTATGAGAGATCATTTTGAAAGACCTTTTGTCGAGCACTTGATCGAATTTGTCGGTTGTTCTCGTCGAGTATGTACTATCCTTCAGCTCTGATGAGATCTATGTGTGGTACCATCCTCACTCTTCTGCCTTACTGAGCTTGAAGGAGACTAGAATAACACATTTAGAGGAAGGAAGTTGAACCGGATAAGGGTTCCGAGAATCTTTCTTGCATCAGGGGTGAGACCCTCTCGTGCGATCTTCACATCTGGGTGTTTCAGGAGATACCTGGCAAATTCGATCACCTTGCGGTATTCCTCGTCGAGCTGCCCTTCGGTGAGAAATCGACTGAGAACCTCTACCGCAAGAAATGCGGCAAATCTCCCGGTCTTCCTACTTGGGCATTCCACGAAGATGTCGTATTTGTCGAAGAGGTCCTCATAGCAACAGGTGACACCGCTACAGAGTCTCATGCCTGCCACAGAATGTTGAAGGTCTATGATAAGGTGTTCCACCAAGTGTGCGATGTCCTCGTACCCACCGAACTCTTGAATCCCCTTCCTGAGCTCGTCCTCATGCGCAGAAGAGCCATTCATGCTCAGGTATTCCCAGTTACACTTGTGTTCTTTCAGGGTGGGGAACAAGACCACCAACTTGTCTATGAGTACACCCACGGATGGATGCGGTGATTCCCAGCCATCCATCTCAAGTGCGACCTTCAGCTTATGAGAACCGGAGGCGAACTTCGGATTGAACAGATTCACCTCGGCAAATTCCCCGTACCCGATGTCTAGTATTCTCATGCGTACGAGAGAAATTTGAAGAGGAGAGAAGCAGAGCTCCCCCCCTCATCATACACTCCTTGAGCCCGGTTACGACTCATCCCATTTCGTCTCTTCCTTTTCGAGAGTACCAGTCAGGACTATCCTGTACTCGCCCGTATCAGGATTGACTGACTCAATCTTCGCTTTGCTCCACGTAGAGCAGTAGATCAGGTCTGATATCTTGTTTCTCATCGAGTGCGGGGATGCGGGAGATTTCTCGAGAGACCAGAAATCTTGCATTCTGAACCTCGGCATACCATCACCTCCTTTCGTTCATACCTGTGATGTATGCAGCACCGCGTGCGATGCTATTCCGCCCACTTGGTTTCTTCCCGATCGAGAGTGCCGTACAGGACGATTCGATACTCGCCAGTGTCTCGGTTCACCATGTCCACTTTCGCGTTCACGTAGCACGAATTGAGAAGCATATGTGTGATCTTGTTTCTCAAGGATGCCGGAGAGGTAGGTGACCTCTCGAGGGACCAAAAATCCTGAATCCGAAATATGGCCATCACGTCACCTCCTTTCGCTCACAAACTCCTGAGCCAAGATTGATCGGACAAGCTCAGGAATGTGCGCTAACCTCAACCCATAAAACCCGATAGCGCGTTTGGCTTTCAGGTGCTTCCCCGGTCCTGCTCGTATCTGCAAGATATGACAAATCTGTAACGGGAGCTCCTCTCTTCTTTTGCTTCCTTCTCGTCTTGTCGAGAAGGCTGCCCGGACGGTTCCACCGGGGTGCCGTTCTCTCTTTCACTCATACTCCCCCCGAGCTTAGCCAAACCTCCAAAAACTCTCTTCCGACTTCTTTAAATCCTCTTTCTTGCCAGCTTTCGGCCTCTCTTGAGGCACGACCTGAGAGATAAGGACTTCAGTCTCTTCAGGCGTGACCGCCCGAGTCGGTATCGGTTCCTCCATACGTCGAGCGGACTTCCGTATTCTGCTCGCAGTAGACTTCGGGACTTTCAGCAGGTTCGCGAGCTTTTCCTCCTTGGCGGTCGCCACCGCCTTCGTCGTGCGCAATCCTGCCCTCCGCAATTTCTTCGCTCGCTGCGTACCAACTCCCTTTATATCGGTGAGCTCGCGCTTCGCCTCTCTTTCAGGTCGCTGCACCATCCCTTTCGCAGTCTCAATCATTCCCTTACACGAAGAAAGGGAAAGACCGGTGATTCGCAAAAGTCTGTCAGGTGTGATGTTGCGGAATTCGTCGGGGGTGACACACCCAGCTGCGCGGAGCTTCTGCGCAGTCTCGTCACCCTTCCCGTACAGCTGGCTGAGAAAGGTCACAAAGTCCATGGAGTCCCTCCTTTGAATCTAAGATTGTGCATAGCCAATTCTCTTATAGCCTTGAGCCGAGTTCACAGACCTCCCGTGCCAATGCCATATAGTCCTGATATCCTCTGCACCTGGTGTTGTATTCACTTATAGGCAGGCCAAAACTCGTGGCCTCCTGTAACCTGACGTTTCGGTGAATCACCGTGTTCAACAGTCTATCCTTGAAAAAGGAATGTGCGTCAACGAGAATCTCCCTTGCGAATCGTGTCCGACGGTCGTACATCGTCAGCAAAGCCAGAATTTTCTGTCGGTGTGACAAACCAATCTCATCGATGGTTTGAAGCAGGTTCGCCACCCCCTTCAGTGCGAAAAAACTCGCTTCCACCGCGATGACAACCCAATCTGACGCGATAAGCGCCTGCCGGGTCAAGAGTCCAAGATTTGGTGGACAGTCGAGGACAACGAAGTCATACTCCCGCTTGACATCCTTCAACGCTGTGCCCAGCCTCTCATTTTCACCACGGTCCAGTTCTCTCAACGCGGGAGTGGATGGCAAGAGGTCAAAATGCGGAAGAAGATTGAATCTCACGTCCCGTATCGCATTCCCGCGTGCGATCACATCATGGATACCGCTGCTGAATTGGAAATCACCATAGTTGAGTCCGCAGGTCGCATGTCCCTCAGGATCCATATCAATCAGCAAGATGCTCTTTCCGAGCTTCGCGAGGCAGCCGCACAGGTTTATTGCAGTGGTCGTTTTGCCTGTGCCACCCTTCTGATTCGCTATCCCCAGAATCGTCATCCCCTCACCCAGCCGTAGAGTATCCCTCTCAACTTCTTCGCGAAGTTCATATCACCATCCGGTGCCCACTCACATTGTGTGGCGATCGCCCGGATACAGTGTCCTGATTTAGACATCGGATACGAAGCAACTACCGGTCTCCTCTCAACTGTCGCACGGTTCACACACTCGTCATTCACGACATGACCATAGTAGAAGATCTCCTTCCCAAGAAATTGCGTGCTGACGCGAAGTATGTGACCGAAGATCGCACCAGCCTCCGCTTCATCCTTCACCCTGTTGACGATCAGCCCGATTCGAGGAGAGAAACGGTAGCCGGCCAAGGCCTTGATGAGTGCATATGCATCGGTGATCGCAGTGATGTCGGGATTTGTGACGATGATCACCTCTCTACACGCGAGCAGAATGAGAATCGTGTGTCTCGAAAGCCCGGACGACGTGTCAAATAGTATAACGTCCGTCTCACTGTTCATGAGTTCGAGTTGATCCCCAAGGGCGAGGAGCTGAGGTCCACTGAGCGACGCCAGCTCCGTCACACCAGATCCACCGGGCAGCACATTCACTCCGAAGCAGGTCCTCACCACCTCCCTGATCGTTCTCTCGTTCTTCAGCACATGGGACACATTCGAAGAAGGATTGATTCCCATGAGAAGATGAACGTTTCCAAGTCCGAAGTCGGCATCAACCAGGAGAACCTTACGCCCAAGCTCGGCCAGGACGAGTGCAAGATTGGTTGCGAGAATGGACTTCCCGGTACCTCCTTTACCACTCGCTATGGCAACGGGATATGCGGACCGGTGAGAATACCCAACTCTTAGATCTGTCAGATCACTCAGTCTCCGCCTCAGTCTGGTCCGGTGCATCTTTCTCCTTTTTCTCATCCTCCACGGCACCAAGAGCCTCCAGTTCCTGTTCAGTCAAAGACGGCCACGGAGGAAGCCGACGGCCAGGACTGTCTTGTGATTCGACTTCGAATTTCTCCACCCTTGTCCTGAGCACAGAGACGACATTCTCGAGGCCAGATTCATCCTTTATCTCAAGAACCCCGTCCGGAGGCATCTCGATAATCAAGAAGTCCTCGGTGAAGGAAACCTTTGATACTATTCTATCGTCCAGCGTGACCAGACTGATGGGACCAATCTCGAAGATCTCAAGCCTATCGAAGGCCTGACGAAGCATCTCTCTCAGGCGAACGTAGAGCGGGGTCATGTGTGTCGTAGTCTCCTGACGTGTCGCAGCGGGTTGTGGTCCTGTCGGAATCTTCTCCGCTACAAGACCATCCAGAGACGGAACGTATTTGTATTCAAAAACCTCGAGCTTCAAGCCACAGAAGTATGACGAGATTCTGAGGAGACGCTCTGCCAGGTGAGGTATGAGAACGAAGACTCTCGGTCTTTCCGAGAGATCCACACCGGAGGAACCGTAAAGTCGGTGAACGAGGTGCTCGTTCCGTACGATCCAGTCGTACCGGTCGATCGCGTCGGCGAGAATCTGTGGACTGTCATCCAAACCGACCTGAATCACGACAAGACGCTTTGCACCATCCATTGCAACCAGGTCGATCGGTCCGTGGTCCGCGATCTTGACGTCCTTGTCGAGCATCCTGAGTCCACTCTCAATCTCCTCGGGTGACTCGAAAATCTTGCTCAGAACGGCGGACTTCTCCACCTTCATTCTTCCCTCCAGGTCTGCCACTCAGAATTCCGATTTCGCTTTGACCTCGATCGTTCCCCGCTTTCGGAACGCATAGAATAAATTCGAAAAAAGAGAGAAAAATGTCAAGCGAAACTCTTACTGGTGCGCACAAAAGTCTACGCGTGTGAGGAATACATCAGTTTTTTCGCCCAGAACGAGCCTCTGAGTCCGTCGATACTTCTCTCTCAGCGGATCCCACACCGTACGAGAGAGGCGCGCTCATTCTCTTGTTCCTTCTCATCATCAGCCAGGGCGGTCGCGGGCAGCGCCATGCGGATTCCGTAGTAGTATCCATATTGGGTGGTTTTCGTCGCACGAAGGACACCCGTCTCTGCCATGCGCCTCCTTCGGTTCATTCTGTCCATCTCTTCAGGGTTGACACCGTTGAATCTCATTCTATAGAATGTGACCGATGAGAAGGCTTGACCTCTCCCTGTATGTCATTACAGACAGAAGGTATCTCAGGGGGAGGGCCCTTTCTCAGTTGGTTGAGGCGGCGCTCAAAGGAGGGGCCACAGCCGTACAGCTCAGGAACAAGGAAGCCGACACCTCCAGTTTGATAGAGGAGGGGCTGGAGCTCGTCGCCATCACCAGAAAGTACAATGTGCCCCTCATAGTGAACGATAGAATCGACGTCGCAGCAGAGATAGATGCCGACGGGGTGCATCTGGGGCAGGAAGACGCCTCTCCAGAAGAGGCTCGGAGCATACTCGGAATGAGCAAGATGATCGGCATCTCAGTGCACAGCGTCGACCAGGCGAAGGAAGCTGTCGAGTTCCCGGTCGACTATCTTGGCGTTGGCTCGGTCTATCAGTCAAGCACAGAAAATCGAGAAGTGATCGGGATTGGTGGGCTTGAGAGAATCTGCAGAGACGTGGGTGTACCGGTCGTCGCAGTAGGCGGAATCACGGTAGACAGGGTAGAAGAGGTCATCGCTGCTGGTGCTGCGGGGATAGCAGTGATTGGAGGAATCTGGGACGTAGACGACGTGGAGGCACGGGCAGCGGAGTACATCGACAAGGTTACGGCCGTGAAGCGATCACGGTGAGAGGTGTACCATGAAGCTCGAAGACAAGCTTTCAGATGCTGCACTGAGAATGAAGCGATCAATAGTGCGTGAGATGCTCAAGTTGACGAAGAATGAAAGCATCATCTCCTTCTCCCCTGGAATGCCGGACCCATCCGTCTTTCCTGCAAAGGAGCTCTCAGAGGTCACTCAGAGAGTGCTTGAGCGAGAAGGAGAGATCGCCCTTCAGTATTCGCCAACCGAGGGGAATGACAGGTTGAAGGAGACCCTCATAGAGTTCCTTGCTGAAGACGGCGTGCAGACTACTTCGGACAATATCCTTGTAATCACGGCTTCACAGCAGGGATTGGACTTGAGCACAAAGGTGTTCATCAACCCTGGGGATCACATTGTCTGCGAACTGCCTACCTTTCTTGCCGCAATCGGTGCGTTCTTCACTTACGGAGCTGAGCTGGTTGGAGTGCCACTCGACGACGATGGAATGACGACCAGCATCCTGAGAGAGAGACTCGGCCGACTGCGGAAGTCACCTAAGATCATCTATGTGATACCTGATTTCCAGAATCCGGCAGGCGTGACCATGTCTCTCTCGAGGAGACACGAGGTACTGGATCTCGCTGAGGAATATGATGTGCTCGTGCTTGAGGACTCCCCGTATCGTTCCCTTCGATACAAAGGAGAGAACATCCCGTCGTTCCAGGAATTGGATCGGTCAGGAAGAGTCATCACCATATACACATTCTCGAAAATCCTCTCTCCTGGTCTCAGGTTGGGCTGGATCGTCGCGTCACCTGAGGTCGTATCGCGCCTTGTCACTGCGAAGCAGTCAACAGACGCGTGCACTCCTGCGTTCACCCAGTGCATTGTAAACGAATTCTGCCGGCGCAATCTCCTGTCTAAACACATCGAAAAGCTCAAGGTGATCTACAAAGAGAAGATGAATGCTATGCTGCAGGCGCTGGAAGACTACATGCCTGACAAGGTGAGATGGACAAGACCGGAGGGGGGTCTCTTCTTGTGGGTCACGCTCCCTGCCAACATCGATGCGTCGTCAATGCTGCCTGATGCCATAAGGGAGGAATCGGTAGCCTATACTCCCGGCGCGGCGTTCTTCCCGGACGGAGCTGGACACAACACGATGCGCCTCAATTTCTCCTACCCCTCAATCTCCCAGATCAGGTCAGGGGTGGAGCGTCTCGCCAGGATGATCAGGAAAAAGCTCAATTAGCAGTCTCTTTTCCCGTGCCCGCGGCACGGGTCAGTCTTTTCACCTCTGCGAGTACCTCTTCTCTTGTACAGATGCCTTTCCCCACAAGCGTATTGACGATGGCCTCGATGCAGATGGTATTAGTGTAGCACATCTGATCCAGAGTGATTTTCTTCTCGCCAGGCTTCTCTTTCTTGGAAAACATACACAGTGCGCCGCGTAGGAATCGAACCTACAACCTACGGATTAAGAATCCGTTGCTCTGCCTAGTTGAGCTAGCGGCGCGTTCAATCCGTGTTAGTTTAAGATCCCCCAC
>Ga0111225_1049_pt1 | contig 9793 bp, 9 predicted proteins | sample DeeMarSWOR152_54_FD_80389 | JGI IMG/M metagenome (GOLD analysis project Ga0111225, IMG submission 80389) | candidate division TA06 bacterium DG_26
AGAAGGATCACCCACATCCTATCTCGCTACAATCGCACGACAGGAGACACGGGATAGACCATTCCTCCGAGTCTCCGCGGAGGAGAGCAGCAGATCCTGACTTAGGCATCGAACATTCAATCTTGCCACGCGTCTCCCTTATCTCTCCGTCCCTCCGGCCGCCTTACGCTGTTGATGAAGTCATCACGCACCGGACAGAATATGTCCAGCATGACGAACGGTTCATCACCCACACACGTGTCCCCATGAGGCACATCTGGTGGAATGCAATAAAAATCTCCTCTCTTGACCAGTCGTTCCTCATCTCCGATTCGCAGCAAAGCGCTTCCAGAGAAGACCATCCCAACCTGCTCCTGCGGATGAGAGTGTATGGGCACACTGTGACCAGGAAGCGTGGCATTCAGCACCATCATCATCTTCTCTCCGTGCAATCCCGTAAGGACCGTGGTCTGGAGGCCCTGCCTCTGCGTAAATTTCGGAGCGTTCTTCTCCTCTATGAAGCATGGAATTCTCTTTTCGGCCATGATACACTCCCCCCAGCTCATTGCCGACATGTCCACCCGTACCGTGACTGCCAGCTTCTCTACGAATCTCTGAGGGAGAAAGCCCGTATCCTCACCCTCGTCTCCTTTTCACCCAAGAGGGCAATTCTGTCCAGCTTCTCTCTGGATACCCGCATGATGTTACTTTGAGGAACAGGCCGATCAATCGAGTAGATGTGCACTTCGGCGGGTTTGACCTGACGTACACATCCAAAGTAGTGTGTAAGATCTTCCTCAGAGACATTCGAGGGTGTTCCTTCGAAGAGGGCGGTCTGGAGACAGATGCCCTCAAGAGACGCGAGGTAGTCCAGAATCTCCTCGAATTCAACGCCCTCTGCAGGTCTGTTAATGGCTCGGAATTTCCCTTCCGTCCCTACATCAAGCTTGAACACTGGCACATCGATTTTCCGCACACACCGTCTCACATTCTCATCTCCCAGACCTGTGGAGTTGGAGAGAAGTGCTATCTTGAGTTCCGGGCGGTGCATGTCTCTTATTCCCACAATCTCGTCTACCAGTTGAGCAAAGCCAGGATAGAGTGTTGGCTCGCCGTTTCCCGAAAACGTGAGAAAGTCAATCTCAACTGATGACCGTAATGCTCCTTCAACTGCCTTCACAACTTCCTCAGAGCGCGGTAGGTCATCCACACACTTGTGCACGTCGAGTGTGAGTCTGTCAGTCCACCCGTAGTGGCAGTAGACACAGTTGAAGGAACATACCTTGTAATCACATGACATCAGGTTAATGCCCAAGGACCTGCCCAGCCTGCGAGAACGCACTGGACCATAGAGAATGGTGCTCTGCAAGGGGAGAACAGTCATACGTGGATCTCCAGATTCACATCTCCTCTTCGCCTTATCGCTTCTAGCTCCTCACGGATTCCATTCCAATAGCCGTTATCGGAAGAAAAGACTGCCCTTTCGAATTCATCCCCGATCTGAGGGAATTTCTCATCGATGGTCTCCTTGATCCGAAGCCAGTTTTTCTCTTCCTTCGAGTTCACCTCAAGCGGGTAGAACCATATCGTGTCCGCATAAGGTCGGGCTTCCTCTATCAGTGCGGCAACTGGAGTTATGTAGGGCATCACAGGGCTGATCAGTACATAGGTTTCGATTTTCTCTTTCCGTAACCGCTCAAGTGCCTGCATTCTCTCCCTATTCGACCCGGCGTTTCTTTCGAATGTCCTCCTTGTCGCCTCATCTCCGAACGCAATGGACACACCGACCGAGGCATCCGAGATCTCCTTCAAAAGATCGATATCTCGGAGTACGAGATCGGATTTCGTGAGAATGCATGCCGAGAAACCCCGAGAACTCAACAGCCTGAGGGCTGACCTCGTGTGTCTCCATTCTTTCTCGACCGGCTGATACGGATCTGTGTTCATTCCGATGTAGATAGTCTGCGCGTCCAGACAGGAGAGCTCTCTCAGTAGCCTCTCTTCGAAGTCCCGGTATACACCGACTTCACTCTCCCAAGCAACTTCGCTTCGATTCTGCGTGTAGCAGTACCGACATCTGTGTGCGCACCCGATATAGGGATCTATCTGATACTCGAAACCCTGAAGAATGCACGGTTCGATGATCTGTTCCCGCGACGAAAAAACCACCTTCGTCTGGCTCCCTGCAGGCTGAACCTTTCTCTTATCCACACGCTCCCCACAATCTCTGCTCGTCCGGACCTTTGCAGATTGACATCCGGACTCTCCAAGGACAATCAACGCTGTTTCTCAGCGAGTACACAGTCCCCAACGATACATAGCTCTGAAGGGTTGGTCAAGTTCTGTGAGAAGGGCTCGCGGTTTCGGAGGTTTCAGTCGCACTCGGCAGACTGTGCAGTCGCCTTGAATGTGAGTGGGTTACCTGAAGAGCTCCCTTGGCGAGGAGTGATGGCGATCCAGCAGCCATCCTACGATCCATCCAAAGATGAAGTTCGACGAGGCCGTCTCCACGAGATGGATTCGTGCAACGGCTTCCGGCATGAAGGGATTCGGCAGGAGGAGCTGGCTACTCCACACCGCGAACACACACCCTCCCCCAAATCGGAGTTCCCAGGACCCACCCCTACACATGCGGATCAACGGCAAGGCGAATAGCGTCCACAGAAGTGCTCGAGCAGCCTGGAAAGGAATGATGAAGGGCGTTCTTCCGAGAAGCCCAGCCATGTGAGCGAAAAAGCTGCCCGGATCGTACCCGCCGTAGTACGCCTGCAATACCGGATTCCTCCACGCAAGGAAGTATCCGAAGGTGAAGTAGAGAATCATGTAGGCCACCACGATTCCACCGAGCTTCCACAGCCACTCGCTCCAGGGCATCACCAATCGAGGGTGAGCGACATCCGATTTCGTGCCCCTCCCCATTTTGCCCAAGATGAGACAAGATAACGTCGAGAATAACCCGGACACTATCGCCCCCATTACGAAGAACCTATGAATCGTGGCCGAAGGTACATCGCCCGGCAGGAAGAACAGTGATTCTATCTGCTGCATGATCGTCATCAACCCGTACATCGTAACAAAGACCGCGGCGACCAATTTCCATCCCGTCCATCGCGACCGCAGGATCACGTAGGTGAGGGCAAGAGTTATGAGAAACGACATGAGAAGCATACTGGACAACGTCTGTGCGACTCCGGTCGACGGTGTTTCGACCTCCTCCTGTCCCACATCCGGCGCGTCCACAGAGGAGTCAGCTGCTGGAAGATTCGAGATTCCCGAGATCAGCGCAGCGAAGGCGAAACAGAGAAAGAAAATGGCCGTCAAGGCCACGATCTTCAACCCAAGTACCACCATCTTTCTTACACTCACGAATCCTCCTTTGTGGGTAGTTCAACCCACGTCTCTCAGGAGGAGGAAACAGAAGCGGGCGGCCGTGCGTGCACGCCTTTGGCTTGCCAAATCCACCAGACACCGAATCATGACTTCTTCATGCACGCCCAGACGCGCTCCCCTTGTGCATTGGTGCTCAGCACAAGATCACGCTCTCGCCTCCTCAGTTCAGGAGCCCTCGTTTACAGAAAATTCACCAACGTTCCACTTCTGAAAGAACCTCTGGTGTGCTTCCGCTTCTGATGAGACAATGTGGTATTCGCAGGGGATTTTCTTCATTGCTTCAACCTCATCGTGAGTAGGTGCATGTGAGAACACAAGATTGAGGGAGAAATCGCACCTCAGTTTTTCTAACGCTCTTCGCTCTTCGTATCCCGGTACGTGGCCCAACAAAATCATCACCTCAACGGGTTGTGGAATCTTCTGCAGGGATTCCCGCTCGTGGTAATCAGGTGTGTGATCAAGGCATATCATGAGCATCCGCCGGGACAGCTTGTTTAAGGCACTTCGGTCTTCAAAAGAAGGAGCTCGTGTGAGGTGGATGGCCAGCGAGTAGGGAACTCTGAGACTCTGGATTTCCATCGCTTCCAGATGGTCGGGCACGTACTCCAGAAACACCTTTGTCTCCACAAGGTTAGATATCTTCTCCAGAGCTGCTCTCTCGCTGTACGTCGGTACAGATTTCAACAGTATGGTAACTCCATCTATTGGCGCCCTTCGCAGCTGTTCTCTCTCTTCATAGTCTGGTACATGTGGTAGGGTGATGATTTTCATACACGGTTCTCCTTCCAGGACGCTTGCAGCGATCTCGTGATGTACTACCTCGAGCATAGCATACCCAGGGACAGCGCGCCACTCCCATGAAACCATCAAGGCTGCGGGTCATTGAAACACAGTCAAATCTCTGAGAACAGCAGTACACGCAGGTGATTCCGGTGAATTAGAGGCTACCGGAGTTCCCTCCAGGAGTCCACCGAATATCAAGTTCTCGTGCTGCTCTCACCTCGTCCAGCCTTCCCACAGGCGTAGAATGAGGCGCAGACTTCACGACCTCCGGGCTTTCTTCCACCTCCCTGGCAATAGCCCTCATCGCATCTATGAATTGATCGCAACTCTCTTTGCTCTCGCTCTCAGTGGGTTCGATCATAAGCGCCTCTGGAACGATGAGGGGGAAATAGATGGTTGGGGCATGGACCCCATAATCGAGCAACCTCTTTGCTATGTCGAGAGTCCTCACCCCCTTTGACTTCTGCAGTTTCGCCGAGAGGATGCACTCGTGCATGCAGTGCTGAGGATAGGGCACGTGGTACAGGTCCTGAAGACTTCGCATAACATAGTTCGCATTGATCACCGCACATTCACTCATCTCTCTCAAGCCCTCGGCGCCCATCATTCTGAGATAGGCATACGCCTTGACCATCACATTGAAGTTCCCGTAGAAGGAGTGCACCTTCCCGACCGAATGAGAAAGGTCGTAGTCGAGATAGTATTCACCGCCTCTCTTCCGAACTACAGGGATAGGGAGAAATTGCGTGAGGTTTCGCTTCACGCCGAGCGGACCGGAACCAGGGCCTCCCCCTCCGTGGGGTGTCGAGAACGTCTTATGAAGGTTGAAGTGCACTATGTCAAATCCATCCTGACCGGGGCTGTTGATACCACACAACGCATTGAGGTTTGCTCCGTCAAGATAGATGAGCGCGCCCTTACTATGCACGATGCTGCAAATCTCAGAGACGCGAGAGTCAAACAGCCCGAGCGTGTTAGGATTGGTCAGCATCATTCCAGCGACTTGCTCAGTCATCGCGGCGCGAAGCGCGTCGACATCTACGAGACCATCAGCGCTCGACCGTATCTCTCGCACGTCGTAGCCTCCCATATGTACCGACGCGGGATTGGTTCCATGAGCGGAATCGGGTATGACGATCTCTGTGCGAGGATTGCCGCGGCTCTCGTGATACGCCCTCATAATCATGATACCGGTGAGTTCCCCGTGAGCACCAGCTGCAGGTTGTAGAGTTATCTCATCCATTCCCGATAGTTTGCACAGGATTTTCCCAAGCTCATACATAAGCTCCAGCGCTCCTTGTATGCTATCTTCAGGTTGAAGCGGGTGTAGGTCGACAAATTGCGGGTCTCTCGCCACGTACTCGTTCACTATAGGATTGTACTTCATCGTGCATGAACCAAGTGGATAGAATGCTTTCAGTACATGATGATTGAGCTGTGAGACGCGCACGAAATGGCGGGCCACGTCCACTTCTGAAACCTCCGGTAGCACAGGTGCCTGGTGCCTCAACTGCACCTCGGGTAGAAGCTCTGTCGTCCGCTTCGTCGGAACGTCCACAGGCGGAAGTGAGTATCCTCTTCTGCCTCGCCTGGACAACTCAAAGATGGATTTCTCGCCCATTCATCCCCCTCAGATGATTCCTTCCCTCATCAGGTCGTGGAGATGCACAATGCCGACAGGCCGTTCTTTATCATCGGTCACGATCAATGCAGTAATCCCGTGTTTCTCCATTTTTCTGACGGCAGCCGACGCAAGCTCGTGCTTCCTCACAGTCTTGGGGTTTTTGCTCATGATCTCTTTCGGTTTCAGGTCAAAGATCTTCTCGGTCTTTTCAAGAAGTCGACGAAGATCACCATCGGTGACGACCCCTATCAGTCTACCTCCTCCATCGACCACACTCGTGATTCCTCGTTTCGAAGTCATCTCCAACACCGCTTCTTTCATGGAGCTCGATTCCGAGATTATGGGAACATACGTTCCCGTGAGCATAACCTCCTCAGTCTTCGTTCTCAATCTCTTTCCGACTGTCCCGCCAGGGTGGAAGAACGCAAACTGCTCTGGCCTCATTTCCTTCTTGTGAATCATCGACACCACGAGTGCATCCCCGAGGACCAGAGCCGCCGTCGAAGAACTGGTCGCTGCAAGGTCATATGGACACGCTTCCTCCTTCACAGAACTGTCTAAGACGATATCGCTCAGCTGTGCGAGTTGTGACTTGGTATTCCCCGTGATGGTGATGACAAGGATTCCGATTTCCTTCAGAATCGGGATGAGTCGCAGGATCTCCTCAGTCTCCCCGCTCTTGGAGATCACCAGGGCAACGTCATCCTTCGCAACTAAACCAAGATCTCCATGTGCACCCTCCGCAGGATGAAGGAAGAAGGCGGGGATGCCGACAGAACGGAACGTAGCCGCGATTTTTTGACCAACTATGCCGGACTTCCCCATGCCGGTGACGATCACCCTCCCTTTCTTCACTATTGCATCGACGGCGCGTGCAAATTCAGCGCCTATTCGGTCCTCAAGAGCGAGCACCGCTTCTCCCTCCAACCTTACTGTCTGTTTCGCCTTTTCTATGATTTCTTTCATCTACAGTCCAGCTACGGTGATGCTTTTCAATCTGATCGTGGGAATTCCTATCCCACCCTCCACTGCCACGAGATCATCTCCTATCGCGTCGACAGCCTTCAGCATCTCAGACATATTCGAAGCAATAGTGACTCCGCACACAGGTTGCGCGAGCGTTCCCCCATGTATCCATCTTCCAGAGACACCGATCGAGAAGTCCCCAGTTATGGGGTTACCGCTGAACCCTAGGGAACCCATCACCAGAAGCCCTTCCGGAATCTCCTTGATCATCTCTGCCTCTGTTGACCTCCCTGGATGCAGGAAGAAGTTCGTCGGTGCTATGGCAGGACCCACCTTGTAGGATGGTCGCCTGCCGTTCCCCGTAGTTTTCACACCGACCCTTCTCGCTGTGTACAGGTCGTACAGGAAGCCCATCAGAACTCCATCCTTCACGATCTCCTTCACTGCGGTCGGTGAACCTTCATCATCTGCTGGGGAGGAACCGACCCAATCCGCTCTGGTTCCATCATCCACAATGGTAACAATGGACGAGGCAACTTCTTCACCTTTCCTGTCCGCCAGAAATGATCGGCCAAGGCGGACTGACTCGCCATCCACCGCCTGTGCGATCCCCGAGATCAGCTTCATTCCAACGAGCGGCTGCAACACAACCGGATAGGTGCCGCTCTTCACTGGCTTACCCTTGAGTGTGAGAACCGCTCTCTCCGCCGCTCTGGCTCCGACCCTCGATGGATTCAGTCTCTCAAAACTCCGCTCAATCTGCCAGTCCCATCCCATCTGTTTGCTTCCGTCTTCCTCAGCCACGAAAGCCCCACCTATGGAAACGGAACTCTCGACATAACCGACGCGCAGCCCCTTGGAATTCATGATGAGTATCTCCCTCGTTTCATCATTATAGCTGACATAGTCGCTCCCGATTATTCGCTTGTCGTATGCAAAGGCGGCTTTCTCCACCGAGAGAATCGTCTCTGTCTTCTCCTCGAGGGAGGTTCGTGCCAGTCTCTCATCGAGAAGAGACAGCTTAGGATATGTTCTTGCCTGAAGTGCAAAATCCTGGTATTCGTCGGCAGTAGCCCCCCTTGCCAGTTCGACAGCCCGTGCACTCGTGAGCCTGAGGGCAGAATCTGAGAGATCTGAACTGTGGGCCAGTCCCAGCTTCTTCCCACAGATCACCCTCACCGCAACGCCAGATGTCGTTGCCTGCTTTATCGCCTCCAGTTTCATCCTCGAGGTCCTTATCTCGTGCACCGTACTCTTGACACAGTACACTTCGACTTCTTCGGCACCTGCTGCCTTCCCATATTCCAGGAGCTTCTGCGACGTATCGATCATACTACTTCTTTGTCCCACCGATCGTCATCTTCTTCACCCTGATCGTGGGTTGTCCGAAGCCCACGGGGACCAGCTGCCCCTTTCCACAGAATCCTCCTTGTCTGTCGAAGCCAAAATCGTTTCCCACCCTGTCTATGTTTTGAAGAATCTCTAACCCATTGCCGATCAAACTCGCTTCCCTCAAGGGATACAGCAGTCTTCCGTTCTCCACAAGCCAGCCTTCCAATACTTCAAAGACGAAGTCGCCGCTGGCTGGATTCACCTGCCCGCCCCCGATCTTCTTCACATAGAACCCTCGCGCGGTCTCACTCAGTATTTCCTCCGGGTCATCATCTCCCTCGAGGAAGCACGTGTTCGTCATTCTCGGAATCGGATAGAATTCAGAGGATTGTCTTCTGCCGTTGCCCGTCGATGCAGTGCCGGCCCGCTGCGCCGTGATTCTATCGTATAGAAAGCCCTGTAGAACACCATTTTCGACGAGAAGAGTGCTCTGAGCCAGAGTTCCTTCATCATCCACGCGAATGGAACCGCCCTTGAACGGGCGGGTAGGGTCGTCCACTATGGTGACGAGTGGAGACGCAATCACCTCCCCCAGTTTGTCACCATAGACCGACCTCCCCTTCTGAACGATGTCTGCCTCCAGCCCATGTCCCACAGCTTCGTGAATGATGACTGCGTTCCCCTTCCCGATAATGACTGGCATAGGTCCGGCGGGGGCTTCCCTCGCATCCAGCATACGGATGGCCATGTCCGCAGACTCTCTCCCGAGAGTCTCAGGAGGCGAATCGTCAAACAGCTCCCATCCCCTGTGCCCGCTGCACCCACTGAGACCGGGATGCCTCTTCTGACCGTCAATCGCAAGGGTCCGCACTCTGAGAGTCGTATAGACAACTCCGTCTTCTGCAAGAACTCCCTCGGAATTGGCGATGATGAAGTGCCTCGTCTGATCGTAGTAGGAAATGTCAACATCTTTGATCCTCGCATCCACATCCCGTGCGGAACGATCAACTCTTTTCACGAAATCCGTTTTCTCACTCGCGGGCACCTCTCCAGACGGCCTCTCAATCATGGGAGGGGTGGGAATGACTGATCTGTGGAGATCCTGCGGTGAGAACCTCTTCCCATCCTTTGCGATACGTGCAGCGGTGAGAGCTGCTCGTTTCAGTGGTTCGAGCTCGACACTGGATGCACACCCATAGCCAATCTGCTCGCCCTTGATTACCCTGACTCCCGCGCCGATCGTATTGCCATAGCTACAGGACTTCACCCTGGTATCTTGCATGAGCACACGGTTTATTTCACTCGACTCATAGTACACTTCCGCGAAATCCCCTCCCTCTGATAAGGCCAGGTCAAGCAACGTAAGTAGAGTATCTTCTGATATCATAGAATGGATAAGACTATAAAACTGTCATCTGGCCGTCAAGTGAAGATGGTCTGTGGGATGTGTCAGGTACTCAGCAGTAACCGGCGGGGAACAACGAGGCTTGTCTCGACAGAAGACCACCCGTGTCCCCAGAAACCAGGCCTGCGGAAGAGCTGGGGGAATCTGCGGATGAGAGAGGGGGAGATTCCCCCTTCTCTCATCGGTACTCAGGGTTTCCCGGATCCGGTTGGTACGCAGCTTTCAACCGTATCCAAGTGTGGTTCAGGTCAACACCGGTGATCTGGATTTTCGCGTAGTGGTTGTTTCCTGTTTTTATCGCGTACACATGCCCA
>Ga0111225_1051_pt1 | contig 9611 bp, 4 predicted proteins | sample DeeMarSWOR152_54_FD_80389 | JGI IMG/M metagenome (GOLD analysis project Ga0111225, IMG submission 80389) | candidate division TA06 bacterium DG_26
ATCCCATTCCGGTGGATTGGGGTTCGGTTGATCCACACCGCGCACTCTCGCCCTCTTATGCATTTCCACAATCTCTTCCAGCCGCCCCTCCCTCTTCAGATTCTCCACGAGTTCAGGATTGAGCGGTACTGCGAATCCGAGCCCGAGCGGCACGATGGCAAAGAACGCAACGATCGCTTTCACTTTGCGCACCCTCTGGGAGGCCGGTGAACAGAACGCTCACCGGCCTCTTGTTGTCAGTCTATCAGGACCAGCTTCTGACTTCTATTACCCTGCACGGTCAGAAGCCTGTAGAAGTACACGCCACCCGACACGTGTTCGCCAAGCTGATCACGCCCATCCCAGGTCGCCTCATGTATACCTTTCGACTGATATCCACTGGCAAGGGTCTTGATCAGTCTTCCATTACAGTCATAAATCGCAAGCGATACCTTACCGTTCTGTGGCAGTTGATATTGTATGGTCGTCTTCGAAATCACAGGATTTGGATAGTTTTGAGAGAGGAAAAGCGGCAGGCTTCCTGAGACTACCGGGATCTCGTGAACACCCTCGTACTGATCCACGGAGTCGACGATACAGCTGTCCACACGACTGTTGTTTGAGATGTTCTCATCCCCGAGCAGGCACGCAGATGCCCTGTAGTGCGCCCAGTACCCGCTCATCCACGTACTGCAGGTCCAGGCAGGGAAGCTGACCTGGATGGTCGCGCCAGCTGCAAGATCAGCCACCTCCACAATCCCATACTGCAAACTTGCCCACGAGAAAAGGGTATCCTCGGCGTTCATCCCGATGTCGGCGATATAGACTGGAGTCGATACCTCAAACTTCGCCTGAAATGAGGCAGGCTCCGCTCCTGCATTCCGGTAGGTTACTTTCGGAGTGTACGTGTTATCAGAGAACGTCGTCGTATCTACACCCATACCCCAGTGCGGAGGGTCATCGATGGAGACGACCTCGACATCGCCTTCGATCACTGGAACCTTGAGATAGTGGTACGGATTGTCCGTACAATCGGATGTTGCCTGAACATACGAGGCTGACTGCAGGTCGTACTCGTACATTACGTGCAGAGTGTCATTCACGGCAGACGCAAAATGGGGGAACACCTCGCAGCCCTGTGGAGTCATGGTGAGATTGACCTTTGGCCCCCATGTGGCACCACCGTCCATCGACCGCGCGGCATACAGTTCACCCACCGGGTAGGCTGTATTGCCAGGATCGTTTTGGTCGTACGGATACTCAAGCCATACACAGTAGAAATACTCTGTTGCGGGGTCCTGCGCGATGCTCGGTTTATCCGCAATCTGGGTGTTTCCGAATGTGGTACTCCAAGCACGAGTCCAGTACGAAGGGTAGAGCGTGATAGGATGACATCCCGCATCTGGATTGTAGTGCCATATCGCCGTGGACATGTATGGATAGTAGTAGCCAGGTTCTCCCACTGCCATGGTAGCTGAGAAGACCATGTGAATCTGATCATCCGCATCGAACATTCCCGCTCCTCCCCACAGGCAAGAACGCATCTGCCACCACTCGTACGCGTGGCCAGGCGGCACTTCTATGCACGCGGTGACATCTCTCGGTCTTCCCCAGGACTGGCCTCCGTCTGTGGAGAGCTGATAGTAGAGATGATCGTTGTATCTATCTGCCGCCAGCTCTTTCGTCCACATCATCACCAAACTGTTCGACTGCTTCGAACCGAATGCATTCTGCGACACGGAACTGATAGAATCGAGAAATGTGTAGGGGCAGGTCCAGGTCTGACCTCCATCATCAGAAACGCTGTAGTACGCATCATCCGCGCCCTCTTCTGCGTTGCGGACGACGACCACCATGTTATCATCCTTGTCGACGGCCACCCTCGGCCATATCACATACACAGGCGTAGTACAGACGTCGTACATGCTGAATACCCCGAATCCGGGCAGGAGGTCTACACCAACGGAAGCGCGCGCATACCCCGTTACCGCGCGGTGAAGCGCTACCACAGCGGAACCGCTGGAATTGATATCCATTGTCGCATATCCTGCCCTCTCCGTCTGCACTGGACAACCAGCATCCATTCCTTCAAAGCAGATCCAGGGGTCAACCTGCGCGGGGTCGTAGCAGTTGTAGTACACCTGTCTGTCAGGAAAGGCGTCATTCCCGCAAATATTCGACCATGTCCAGACGACATGAGTCAGATTCGTACCCGGGTCGTACACGATCCTCGTTATTGCACACGCGTTGTACTGCCAGTCATAGGTGGTGGATCCAAAGGTATCCACAGCGTAGGGCTGGAAGAGTTGAACTGCCCCCGAGACACCTGGCTGGGCGGGAACCATCTCATCCCCCACCATCGGAGGAAGTATTCTCTCTGGTCGAGCGATTTCCCCTTTCATGGGGAATCTAGTCGATCCAAAACAGACCGCTGCCACGAAGACCAACAAAAGAACCAAACTTCTCTTCTTCATTTCCCCCCCTTTTCATATACTGAAGGCAATTCTCACATTCGAGAGTCTCTCACCCCCCCATCATGAAGTTTCTATTCCGTTCTTCCAGATTCAAATTCACTACTACTCCCCCGGAATCAATAGTTGAATCCCAGAGATATTCTCTTGATATCGGTCAGCTCACTATGCTGCTCGAAGCTGAAGTCGACCTGGAAATTCATGACTTTTAGTCCCACGCCTCCACTGAATCCGCGGCTATTCTTCTGCGTGTGGCCAGCTCTGAGAAAGAGCATCTCCCGGTACGAGTACTCGGCGCCCACCGCATAGGTCTCTTCCTGATCATTGGGATGGACAAGATCACCTTCGACGGTGAATCTGTGCTGCGCGCTGTTGTAGAGATCCACTGCGGCACCGAGTTGAAAGGTGAGTGGCAAGGTGTACGGTTCCGATTTGTATGTTGCCAGGATATCTTCTTCCACGTTGAGACTGTCTCCGCCTATACCCACTTTTATCTCAAGGTCCTCACCTCCGTACGACATATCTACCCCGAAATTCTGCGCGGCGAATCCGAACCTCAAATTGTGGAATTCCGTGTTGTACGTTGCGCCCAGGTCGAATGCCACCCCTGTTGCCGACACTTTGGCGATATTCTGGTTGATCACCTTCATCGTGAAGCCGGCAGTGAATTTCTTTGTCATCATCCTGGCGTACGAGAATCCTACTGCATAGTCGTTTGCGGAATAGAATTCTCCAGTTCCTTCCTGATTCTCGTAGTCGGTGATCTCGATGTCTCCCGAAATCAAGGCCAGCGCACTGATGCCGAAAGCTCCATCGGTGAGAGGCTGGACGAACGCGAAATTCTCGTGGGACATATCTGCATAAAGCAGTGCGTGCGAGAACACAAGAGAAGATTTGTCAACCCTTGCGATACCTGCCGGATTCCAGTAGATCGCGTCGATCCCCTCCGCAAAAGCCACATAGGCACCGGAAAGAGCAAGGGGTCTCGCACCGCCACCCATCGAAAGAAACGCTCCACCAGAACCTCCGAGCCTTGCCTCCACCTGAGATGGGAAACCGGTGAACAGAATGGAAAACGCGACTATGATGGGTACCAACGCCCTCATTCAACACCTCCCTTCACCTCTGTCGTTTGCCAATCGTAGTACGGCATCATCTGATTATGGCAAACTTGCCAACATTCTCTTTGCCCTCGGGTGCGGTCACCTGATAGATGTAGAGACCACTCACCACATTCTGTTTGTCTTCGTTCAGGAGGTCCCACGCGTGAGCACCTGCCCCAGCTCCCGTCGCGTCGTGTCGTATGGTGCGTATGAGCAGTCCGGCAGCATTAAATATCCGTATGGTGCACTGAGACGGCAATCCCTGGAACCACACCTGTTGCTCGTATCTGCTCCTGTCCCAGGGAGCTCTGATGTAGTAGGGATTCGGAACCACTCTCACTTCGTCAAGTTCGTACGACTGCTTGTCTGACATGAGTGGTGTCGTCAGTATCGTATACTCATCATCTGTGGTCGTTCGCTTCATCATCTTGATTCTGTATCGATCGCCTGGCATGGGACGTGTTGAGATGAGTGTGGTATCTATATCAGCGGAATCTTTCACGGTAAGGGTCAGTACCAGTGTACGTATGTCCGCAGTGTCGAGTACCAGTACCTGGTCTTCCACACTCAGCGTATCGAATGGGGCCTGGTCGATATACCGGAAGTAACCGGGGACCACCATCTCCCCTGTCATCCTGTAAACGCACACTGGGGATGCAAGACCGTTGATGTCTGTGCATACATCCATCGTGAGTTCGTAATCGGCCTTCGCTTCTCGTCTCGGATTGATCGCCGCAGAGAAGTAGTACGTTGGGCTATCCTGAGTCCAGCTCCATTTCGTATTGGTCGTGTCCACGTGAGTCTGCTTGACGGTCTCCACAGAGAACGAGAGGCCATCCACGAGGGGATTGTTCAACTCGCCGTTGACCGTCGGGCGGTTGTCGAGAAGAAGCACCGAGTCTTCGTCCCACAGACGCCAGTAATCTGCATCATCTGTGAGCGGGTCCTCTGCGACAAACGTGATGAAATATGCTTCGCCGGTTACCGCCTCGGGATCCGCGACGAACACATCAATGGTCGCATCGCCCCCACCCTTGGTGGACGTGACCTCGACTCCTGGCCCTGTCCAGTTGACGGCGTCTCTCCTCGGCACAACCCAGAACTTCTTTGCCGTCTTTCCACTCTCGAGGGAAGCCACTCCCCACGTAGGGATCTCCCGCGAGTATGCAGTCACCGAATAGTAGTAGGTCATTCCATTGACAAGGCCACTGTCCACATACGAATAGGCCAGGCCAATCTGCGCACCCACCGATTTTCCTTTGTAGGTGTTGATGGTGATGATATCTCCGGGAGTTGGAGTGAGGTCCGAACCAGGCTGTTCAGGATCGAATTCACCATTCTCTACGAGTACGTAGAAACTGTCGATGTAGACATAGCTTCCGGAGACGTAAGCGCTGTCAGCATACGCAGTCCCTGAGACGGGATCCACCACAGAGTAGCCGTACGCATCCGTTCGTGCGGCCTGATTATAGGAGTAAAGCTCTCCTGTGACTTGATTGTAGACTTTGAAGTAGTTCGCCTTCACGTCCACTATGGTGTCTTCTCCAAAAAACGTTGTCTCCACTTCACAAGGACAGGTGAAGTTGATTGTGTACAGTCCGTCACCGAAGTTCAACTCGGGCCCCGGTATGTCTCCAGGAAGTCTTCCGTAGAAGCCTCCGAATCCAGTCGTGAGCTTCGAGGCCCCCTTCGTCTGCTCCACCTTCACGGTGTCCCAGGTTGCGGAACCCGCAATGTCATAGTCCGCAAGAAGCTTCCACTCGCCTGGCAAGGCCGTCTGACTCCTGTATACTCTGTACCCCTCGAACGTATTCTCCTTGCTGAACGCACATGTGTATCCCTCCGATCGAGTACCGTCCCACGTGATGTATGCCCTTCCATCACCGGGTTGCACGCTCACCTCAGGAGAAGGAGGTGGTGAGAAACCAAGATATCCAGCCTCAAACTGAGTACGAGCGAATTCTGCTCTGCCTGTCAATTCCTCAAGTGTCGTTCCTACAAGAATGGCCACTGTGAAACTCATTTCATCTCCGCTGTCTTTCCATGGCCTCAGAAGAGGGCGTGGTCCACTTGATGCCAGCTGCCTCACATCCCTCGGTATTGTCCAGACCTTGAACTGGGTGTTTCTGAGAGCTTCATACTTCAAGGAATCCTGAGCATCATCGTCAATGGGGTCGCCATACAACCAGGTGTTGAACCCGGTCATTCCTACATCACCAGGTGTCTCGAGCATCATGCAACCCACATACCCGGCCGAGCTTTTCCATTGTGGTTCGAACGCATCCGAATCGAAGGTGTAGCCAAGGTTGAGGTCCCTATCGAATCCGATCATATCATCCGTCGCACCCTGACCCTCTTCACTGATTCCCGAACCAACGTCGTTGTCCATGAAATATCCTACGTAGAGATCTCTTAGTGGGAAATCGTTCACATTTATGATCTTGTAGTTGAGATAGATGTACGCATTGTTGTAGTCATAGTTCCAGGAATAGGTTCTCTGCTCGATCCTGACTCCCAGCCCTGCGATGTCATACCCTCTCACCCACAGGAATGTTGCGTCTTCCTCTGGCAACCAGTCACCCCCGCACGCGTAAGTATCTTGAATAGAGATGATGTCACCAGGAGCGACCTCGCTTCCTGGTGACGCCGTCCTCCGTCTTTCATTGACCGTGCTGTCGGTGAATGGCCAGGGAACCTGCCACTCCTCCAATCCGAGGCCTGGCTGAGGAAACATGTGCTCCCATTCGTGCGCATACCCATAGCCGGTGGGTATTCTCATGTCGCTGAAGAAGAGCCCCCTGCCGCTATGGTCTATCTGTCCACCCATGCCCACTGCACTCATCTCAGGCGCGGCCATTGCATTGAGATCTGAGTAGTAGGCTGCGGTCGCAACTCTCGGCTCCCACGTCGTATCACCTGCGAAGATGATCGGATAGAGACCTCCTATCCACATTCCCGCGTCCCACACATAATACTGTTCCGAACCGGCGGGATATTCACCGGTGTAACCTGCAAGAGCAGGATAGTTGTCCTGGGCACAGAAGGAGAATTCACCCGAATAGTCTTCGTTCTCGCAATTGAACCATATCCCATTCTCGAGTACATTCGAGACCACGAAGTCGGTGAACTGACCAACTCCAGTCCACCACACCTCCCACCAGTCCGCCGGCCTGTCCGTGATCTCTGTCGGAGGATGTTTCGGTGTCCCGAGCCTCGGGTTGAAGGGCTGTGTCTTCTCGTAGTAGCCGTAAGTGAGGGAAGCCAGCGCAATGACCAGCACAATACTTATGAATGCCTTCTTCATCTCCACTCCTTTCACCATTAGAACCTTCTGAAGTTCTCGATCTTCTGGTAGTAGTAGTCGAAGCCAATGCCGACGTTCTTTTGCTCATGAGTCCTTTCAAGAGGCACTTCCGGACCACCACCTGGAGGTTGGCGCATGTCGGTGTAGTCGATGAATGTTGAGCTGATGGAGATGCGATCCGTAGGAATCAGTTTCACGTAGTACGTTCCATACAGTTTGAGATAGTACGTCGAATCTACCTTTACCGGCGCCGTAACATCCATTGTCAGAGGTGCGTATGCAGCATCTGTCGGGCCCGCGATATATGCAGTATCGAAGAGAGGCGCAGGCGGAACCATTCCCTGCAAGGCAGCATTCGCACTCACGAAGTGAAAGTTGTTGTAGTCCGTAGCACCCGCCTGGCCATCATCCAGGTAGACCTGCCACACGCTTCCGAGATCGGTGACATCGAAGGCTGCGCCACTCCCTATAGGACCCCACCCATACGCTCCCATGAGGGCCTCCGTAACAATCGAAGTGTCGACGTAGGCAGCTCCCGTATCATCATATCTCTGCTGAATCGTCGTATCTGATCGGATCACATCATCCCGGTCATACACTTCAAGGGTCGCCACAGCCTTGGGCCGGGTGGAAACAGGGTCGCTCTGAGGGCTACGCACATCCTCCTTGTAAGCGAATACGAAATACGTACCCAACCCAACTCTGTCGAGATCCGCACTGTGATGGTCGAATCTCGGCTCTCCCGATCGGGCGATTTCGGTACTGTTGAAGTACACTGCATACTCCTCAGCATCCGCAACTGCATCCCATTCCAGTCTCACGCCGAGGCCATCGTCGATTGCAGCGAAATGGAGATTTTGAGGAGCCTGCAGTTTCACTTCCTCAGGCTCGAAAAACTCACACCCGGAGAGAAGGAGAGCTCCACACAGAAACAACACTACCTTCTTCATTGCTCTCTCCTTTTTACATTCAAGAGGATAGGTTTCTCTTCAACCGTTATCCTCACTTTCATTCTCATTAGAGAGCCCCTTTAGAAAACTGCGGCTACGCCGAATCTGATCTTTCGAGGTTCCGAGTAGTTTGTAGGGTCACTGCACCAGAGTTTCCATTTCAGCAGGTGATCTTCATACCATTCGCGAGCGCTCGAATAGCCACGATCCTCGTACGAACCGTCGAGCGCCCCGTACGCCACAGGATCCCACTTCGGACGCTCGCCATCGTCATCAGGTTTTCCGGTTCGGCTCCAGATATCAAAGACATTCTTTGTGCCGAAGAGGTTCGTGATCTCCATGAACACACTTATGCCAAGTTCACTGATGCTGAATCTCTTGTCGACTTTGGCGTCTATCCAGTGACTAGAAGGCATTCTCTTCGACCCGACTTCCAGCGGATTACCCTTCGGATCCGTAGGAGTATACGGTGCTCCTGAGGCAAATGTGAACTGCATCGCGGTGTTGAGATCCGAGAGAGGCTTGAAATTGAAGACCGACGGACCAAAGCCCCTCGGGCAGTAGAAATTGAGGTCTGCCTTCACCGTATGCCTCACATCGAATTCCAGAGGATACTCTCGATTCGGAACATCCACATCCCGGTTGAGATATCTCCGGTAGAACTCATCCCCGAAGGAACCCGTACCCTTCGCATCAAGGTATGAATACGCGAGAGAACCGGAGAGAAACTCGAACGCTCTCTTCTGCAGAACCAGGTCTATCCCCCTCACTACCGCGAAATCCTCCAGTTTGAAGATTGTGTAGGAGGCAATGGCCCTTTGCCATATCGTGTTCACCTGATCACTCGAAAGAAGGGTCCTGATATCCTTATAGTATGCAGTCACCTCGAACGCAAGATCTGGAGTGAGTGCGTACCGGAAGCCGGTCTCGTACATGATCTCCGACTGAGGTGGAAGGTTCGGATTTCCAATGAGTGGAAGCCCGGACGTGATGTCCGCCTCGAGGTTCTGGTAAAGGTCTCCCAGATCGATAGGCTGGTAGAAATGGCCGTAGGAGGCGTACATGATCGCCTTCTCTGCCACAGCATAGGAGATACCAAACCGAGGAGAGATATTCACCTTGGGTTGGACATCCTCGGTTCCCTCATCTAAATTCTCATAGTCCACGAAGAATTTCGACATGGGATCGAAGTAGTCTAACCTCAAGCCAGCGTTGACGGTCATCTCTTCGTATTCGACCTTGTCCTGTACGTACGCGGCAGCAACAATCGGCTCTTTCTCGTACGCATCCGAGTACGGATTCTCGTTCACAAACTGCACATCGGTGAGGTCGAGGAAATGTTTCCTCACAAATCCTCCAAGCTTCAGCTGGTTGGACTTGCTGACCTGGGAAGTAAGTGCGAAGTCCGCCGTATAGTGAGTCGTATTTCTATCCATCCAGAGCGGTCTGAAGTAGTATCCAAAGTACCAGTACCCCGGATAGTGCATCGTAGCATATCTGATTCTGTACATGTTTCCGCTCGGCTCGAAGTCCTTGGATGTGATGGACGTATCTGTCTTGGATCTTCTCACGTCATCGAGGTATTTGTCGAGATCAAACTCGTGGTAGTAGATATCAAGGGTATCACCATCGTCATCGATCACGTATTGCCATGTGTTCACCTGATGGTAGCGGTCATTCAGCGCTTCCAGAGCATTCTTCAGACGCACTGCCCTCGTTGCACCGTCCCAGACCCACTCGCCGATCTCTGTATCGAAATGGCCGTTCGGCTTGACGAATTCGTAGTAGTGCATCCAGGCCATCT
>Ga0111225_1061_pt1 | contig 9501 bp, 8 predicted proteins | sample DeeMarSWOR152_54_FD_80389 | JGI IMG/M metagenome (GOLD analysis project Ga0111225, IMG submission 80389) | candidate division TA06 bacterium DG_26
CGGCGAGTACCCAATCTCGGTCACTCCCCATGTAGTGCTCGGGGTGCTTGGGATCCCTCACGCTGAGGTCTACTTCGTATTCATTGAATCCAAATGTGCTCAAGATGTGGGTGGCCAGGTCTATCACGCCGATGATCTCGTCCTTGAGCTGCTCAGGAGTGCAGAATATATGCGCATCATCCTGAGTAAACCCTCTCACTCTCAGCATCCCGTGAAGGGTGCCTGAGCGTTCGTACCTATAGACTGTTCCAAGCTCTGCCAATCTGAGCGGAAGATCCCGGTAACTTCTCGTTTTCGACTTGTATACGAGGATGTGATATGGGCAGTTCATAGGCTTAAGCACATACTGCTCGTCCTGAACATCGATGAAGTACATGTGATCCTTGAAGAAATCGTAGTGGCCGGAAGACTGCCACAGTTTCCCCCTCGCAATGTGGGGCGAGGTGAGAAGCTGGTACCCACGTCTCAAATGCTCATCTACCCAGAATCCTTCAATGATTCTCCTCATCACAGTTCCCTTGGGAAGCCAGATGATGAGACCGGCACCCGCCTCCTCGTACAGATTGAAGAGTTCGAGGGCTGGGCCGAGTTTTCTGTGGTCTCGCTGTTTCGCCTCTTCAATCCTCTTGAGATGGAACTCGAGATCCTGTTCCCTCTCGTACGCAGTTCCATAAATCCGCTGGAACATGGGATTTCTTTCATCACCCTTCCAATAGGCTCCCGCTGCTGACAGCAGCTTGAAGTTCCGTATTCTCCCGGATGACACGAGATGCGGTCCCCGGCAGAGATCCACGAAGTCACCGAGGTAGTACACTGACACGTGTTCGTCTCCGATTTGCTGAAGCAACTCAACCTTATACTTCTCACCACCATTGGTGAACAGACGGATCGCCTCGTCGATTTTCAGCTCTTCTCTGCGAAATGGGAGATCTTGCGCGATTATCGCTTCCATTCTCTTTTCGATTCTGACAAGGTCCTCGGGCGAGAATGGAGTCGCAACATCGAAATCGTAGTAGAAACCATCTTCGATTGCAGGCCCTATACCCAGCTTGGCATTGGGAAAGAGTTCCTTCACTGCCTTCGCCATCACATGTGAGGCGGAGTGCCAGTAGATCTGCCTGCCTTCGTCCGTTGCGGTGAAGACGAAACTGAGTGAGCAATTCTCAGTCAGTTCCCGTGAAAGATCCACCAGGTTTCCATTTACCCTCGCAGCAATCGGTTCATCTTCGAATTTCTTCTGAAATTCCTGAAGAATCTGCGCCGGAGTCGGCGGTGCGCCATATTCTCTGTCTTGAGCGAAGTCCTCCAAGCGAACCACGATCTTCTTCATAGCGGTACAAAGATACCGTTTATTCCTGGTTCTGTCAACACCCCTGGAATGGCCAATAGCGAGTGGCTAATGGCAAATCGCCAATGGCGAATAGCCAGTCGCCAATAGCTAATAGCCAATAGCTAATAGCTAATAGCGAATCGCCAATAGCTATCTTACTACAGAATGTAACAGGCTTTCCATCTCGTTGGCGGAATTGTTCCAATCAAACTTTCTTGCCCATGTCACCGCATTCCTTGAGAGTGTCTGCCTCAAAGGCTCGTCTCTCAGAATTGTCACTATTCTGTTTACAAGGCTATTCGTATCCCCAAAAGGAAAGAGGAACCCGGTTTCTCCATCACGGCATGAATCTCTCAGACCAGGCACATCTGAGGCCACTACTGGGGTTCCACACGCATTTGCTTCCACAGACGTGAGCCCCCAGCCTTCACGGGGAGACGGATTGACGACCAGCTGCGCTGTCTGCAAGAACCTCACATCAATGTCGGCCGGTGGTCACCATCCCCGATTATGAGTAGCCTCACGTCGGGCACTTGCCGTCTCACCACGACCATCGCCTTTATCAGAATGTCGACGGACTTATACTTCTTAAGTCTCCCCAAATAACAGACGAGCGGAGATCTGCTCTTGAGTGAATAGTCGGGCGCGTATGTACGATGGTCTATCCCATTGTGAATCACTCGTATATTCACCTCAGGAATTCCCTTGCTGATGATGTCTTCCTTCGTACTCTCTGAGACTACTGCAAACGGTACCTTTCTGTAGAGCAAAGGCACGATCCTTTCCGACAGATAGACATACGATGCAGGCACCAAGCCTGTCTGCCGGTAGATGGTTCGATCGAAGAAGTGATGAAGAATAGCCACAATAGGTAGTCTCACATAAATCGGAGTGTAGAAGGGGATCTTGTTGATATCGTCTACCAGGACATCGTATTTCTCCTGTCTGAGGAGCATCTTCACCCCTCCAGGAGCGAAGAAGTTGAAGGTGTTCCTCGATCCCATTCTTATTACTCTCATACCGTCCACAACTTCTCTCTTCTTTGCCCCCGGAAAGGAAGAACAGAGGAGAGTAACAGAATGTCCCTTCCGGACGATCCGACCGAATATCTCGTGAAGATGCACTTCCGCTCCTCCCGAGAGGGGATTCAGTCGATCCTGCCAGTTGATCACCAGGATATTCATGCCTCTGTCATACCTCCGTCTTCTCTTTGGCGATTCTATGAGACAAGGACACTACGATGATGCTCGCCTCGTAGAGCAAGATGAGCGGCAGGGACATCGCGAGCTGAGTGAACACGTCAGGAGGCGTGAGAATCGCGGCAATGACGAAGATCCCGAGTATCACGTGTTTTCTCTTCCTTCTGAGTGATTGGGGCGAGACGACGCCTATACGATCGAGAAAGAAGAGCACTACGGGCAACTGAAAGACGAGCCCGAAGACGAGGAGCATCCACAGTACGAATCCAAGGTATTTCGTGATGCCTATGAGCGACTTCAACTCCTCAGTGCCAAAGGAGAGAAGAAACCTGATCCCTACAGGTATGATCACGAAGTATGCGAAGGCAATGCCAGCAGTGAAGAGGCTTGCGGAAGAAATCACAAGGGGTAGGGCATATGCTCGTTCCCTGTGTGTGAGTGCGGGCACCACAAAACTCCATATCTGGTAGACTATGAAGGGCAGCGAGACGGCTACACCGCACGCGACTGCAACCTTGATTTTCGCCGTGAATGCCTCTGTGACGGCGAAGAAATAGAGGTCACCGACTGGTCGTGAGATTATTCGAATCAGTTCATCGGAGAAGAAGTAAAAGACTGCGGAAAGCGAAACGACGAGAATAAGACAGTAGATGATTCTCTTTCTGAGCTCTTCAAGGTGTTCGGTGAGGGGCATTGAGTGTTCAGCCATACTGCACAGTCTTCTCCTTATGCCCCAGAGCCCCAGCCATGGTGATTGCCTTCGGTTCGCAGACCTGAAAACATAATCCACAACCGATGCAGCGCTCCCTCAACACTTTGTGCCTCTGATTCAACTCTCCCTCTATTGCCTTGAACTGACAAACCTTCACACACTCTCCGCATCCATTGCAGTTCAGGCCGATGATTGCGTAAGGGCGGACTTTCACCCTGTCCACGATGGACTTCGTCGGGCACTTGTGCACGCAGATTCCACACGAAGTGCATTTCGAGTAGTCGATCACTGCGAGATCGTCCACCACGTGGATGGCATCATACGGGCAGCTCTTCTCACATATCTTACACGCTATACACCCGACCGAGCAGATTTTCCTCGTATCTTTTCCCTTATCGTGGGAGGCACATCCCATATAGACCTTTTGAGGGAAAGGAACGAGGTGAATGATGTGCACTGGACAAGCCTCCACACAGAGTCCACACGCCGTGCATAGGGTTTCATCTATTATTGGAAGCCCATTTGCTCCCATTTTTATCGCTCCAAAAGGGCAGACCTCGACGCAGGTTCCCAGCCCCAAACACCCGTACATGCATGACTTTGACCCTCCATGCACCAGATGAGCAGCCCTGCAGTTCTCTAACCCGTAGTACCTGAACGCATCCTTCATCTCTGCTCTTCCACCCTGACACGCAAGAACTGCGACCCTTCTCTGTACTTCCTTGAGTTCAACGCCTAGCACCTCCGCAAGCTTCCTGGCCACCTCCTGACCCCCGGGAGCACACAGGTTGGCCGGGACATCGGAGTTCACCAGCTCCTCGGCATACTTCTCACATCCTGCATAACCGCACGCTCCACAATTCGTTCCAGGAAGAATCTCCAATACCTTTGCCAACCTTGGATCGACTCTCACCGCGAGCCTCAAGTAGGCAAGGGCAAGTGCAAGGCCAAGTGCGAAGCCGAGCGATCCGAGTGTTACGACAGCCTTCAATACGAGATTCAATTCACCCCCCCTAAATGGATAAGCCGAAGAGACCGACGAAACCGAGAAATGCCAGGGCCATCAGGCTGGCGGTGATGAATGCAATGGGGTTACCCCTGAATGATTCGGGGATCGGTGCCAGATCCAGTCGTTCCCTGAGGGAAGCGATCAGACATATTACGAGAGTGAACCCCAGAGCCGTTCCTATTGAGAAGAAAGTCGTTTCTATGAAGGAATGACCGTAGTCAATGTTCAAGAAGGCTACTCCGAGAATCGCACAATTTGTCGTAATGAGTGGAAGGTATATTCCGAGAGCTGTATAGAGATGCGGGAAATTCTTTCTGAGAAACATCTCCAGGAATTGCACCAGTGACGCAATCACCACAATGAAAGAGGCAGTTCTCAGGTACACAAGTCCATTCGGTACAAGAACCCAATGATAGACGATCCATGAAATCCATGAAGAAACCGCCATGACAAAAATCACGGCCATCCCCATCCCGAGCGCTGTGCTCAATCTCCGTGACACTCCGAAGTATGGGCAGAGCCCGATGAACCTGATGAGGATGATGTTGTTGACGAGAAAGGCGGAAAGGAATATGAGGAAGAACTTCACGAGGTCCTCCACTTTCGCATGGCTGCCATCAGGAAGGCTATCACCAGGAATGCACCCGGGGGGAGCACCATGAACAACACCGGATTCTGATGGAAAGACTCTCCGAGCACGATCCTGCCCACTATGCTTCCATTTCCAAGTAGCTCTCTCACAAAGCCCATTGCACCTATCGCGAGGACGAAACCGATTCCTATTCCGAGCGCGTCAAGGATCGACAGGGAAACAGAGTGCTTCGACGCGAACGCTTCGGCCCTCGCGAGAATGATGCAGTTTACCACGATGAGCGGTACGAATACGCCAAGCATCTTGTAAAGCTCTGGCTGATACGCCTGCATCGTATAGTCTATAATGGTGACGAATGTTGAGATGACTATGATGAAGACCGGTATCCGCAGTTGTGACGGAACTCCTTTCCTTATCAGCGATATGACGAGGTTAGAACCGAGGAGCACGAAGATGACTGCGACACCCATACCTACTGCATCTCTCAAGGTTCCCGATACTGCAAGAGTTGGACACAGACCCAGCATCAAGACGAGTACAGGGTTTTCTCTGAGGATTCCGTTGATGAAGTACTTCATTCCTCTTCCTCCACGAGTTGCTGCGCATACTTCTCTATTCCTTCCCTCACGCCGTTGACGACAGCTCTCGATGAGATGGTGGCAGCCGTGATGGCATCCAACTCGCCTCCGTCCTTCTTCAAAAAGAGCTTCTCCTTCTTCTTCTCCCTGAACTGGTCTCTGAACCAATCTTCCCTCACCTTAAGCCCGAGGCCTGGCGTTTCGCGCATGCCCTCAGCGGGTGACGCGATGATGATGCCTGCGACAGTGGTATCGTTTCTCACTCCGACAAGCGTCTCAATAGGGCCTCCATAGCCCTTCGGAAACACCTTGAACGCTATGCCGACCGCAACTCCCGCAGAGTCGATGCCTCTCCACAGCGTATCAGGAATGATCACCGGAAACTCCACGGCTCCCTGCAATACCTCTCGCAGGTTGGCCTGTAACGTCACTACCTTGAACTCATCGATTTTCGGCTTCGTCACCGAGTATATCATCGAGAGCGTGGCAGCAGAGACACCCGCAGCCACGAACAGAATCAATGCTAACTTGACCGTTTTCGTACTCATTTTGCCTCACCGTATCTTTTCGGCCTCGTGAGTTTATCGACAAGGGGGGTGGCACAATTCATCAAAAGTATGGAGTAGCTTACTCCTTCAGGGTAACCTCCCCACCTCCGTATCACGAAGGTGATGACACCACAGGCAAACCCGAAGATCCACCTTCCACGGAGTGTGATCGGGGAGGTGACGGGATCCGTTGCCATGTAGAAGGCTCCGAGCATCAACCCTCCGGAAAGCAGGTGAAAGAGGGGAGTAGCGCCGCTTGGTACTGCCCACGCGAGTAGTGCGACCGTACCTACGTAGCTGAGTGGAATTCGCCAATCGATGTACCGCTTCAGGAGCAGGTAAGACGCCCCTACCAGAAGCATGATCGCCGATGTCTCACCGATGCATCCACCTACGTTGCCCCAGAGAAGGTTGATGAGAGAGGAGTGTGAGGAAAGCTGAGAGATGGCGAGATTGGCGTTTTGCAGCTGTTCCATCGTTGAGAGAGGATCTGCGAGAATGCGATTTGCCTCACTCAGCGTGCTCAGAGGCGTAGCAGACGTCATCGCATCTATTCCAGAAAGCACTCCTGTGGCGGTGGGCATCCACCTGTGTGTCATTATCTCGGGCCACGAGGCCATGAGAAAGGCCCGTCCGGCCAGTGCCGGATTAATGAAATTGTAGCCCAAACCGCCGAAGAGTTGCTTGGCGATAATAATCGCAAATCCAGAGCCGACAATAGGCACCCAGAAGGGAGCGCCGGGAGGGAGATTGTAGGCAAGCAGTATGCCTGTAATCAGTGCACTTCCGTCTCTGACCGTCATCTTCCGATGAGTCACTCTCTGAAAGAGTGCCTCCATCGCGATGGCCGTGAGAGAACTGACGACAATGAGAAGAAGAGCTCTTAGTCTGAAGAAATAGAGGGAAATCGCGAGTGATGGGATGAGCGCAATGACTACCGCCCACATAATGGTCTCCACCGAGACTCTATCCCTTATGCTGGGCGATACGCCTACTACGAGCTGTTTCTCCAAGCAGTACCTCCTCTACGATTTCTTCGACAGTATCTCCATCTTCGCGTATTTGATGAGGTGCACGATATTGATCTTCGCGGGACACACATACGAGCAACATCCGCATTCCCGACAGTCCAGAGCTCCAAGTTGCTCACATTCCTCGAACTTTCCCCTGTCTGCGAGTTTCGCCAGTTCGGCGGGCAGGAGACTGACCGGGCAGACGTCGACGCACCGAGCACACCTGATGCAAGACTCGCTCGGTTGGGTGAAGACTTCCTCCTGAGTTTGCACGAGAATGGCAGAGGTACCCTTGAGTACAGGTATCTCGTCGGTGTACTGGGATATCCCCATCAATGGCCCGCCCATTATCAATCTGCCTATTGAGTCGTCGTATCCGCCACATTGGGCGATTACGTCCCGGACGAGTGTGCCGATTCTTACCTTCAAATTCGAGGGGTCCTTCACAGCACTGCCGGTGACCGTAAGGACTCTTTCCACGAGAGGCTTCTTCTGTATCACTGCTTCCCAGACGCTGAAGACGGTTCCCACATTCTGAACCAGTACACCCACGTCCATCGGAAGTCCGCCGGACGGCACCTGCCTCCCGAGCAAAGTCTCGATCATCTGCTTCTCGTCGCCCTGGGGGTACTTCACTTTCAGCGCTACCACCTCGACATGTGAACCGTTGCGAGCCCTCACGAACTTCTCGATTGCGTCCCGTTTGTTTGCTTCGATGCCCACAATGATCCTCTCGGGTTGGAGCAGTTTCCTCAAGAGGCCCAAACCATCGAGAATCTCCTCAGTCCTCTCGAGCATGAGCCGGTGGTCGCAGGTGATGTATGGCTCGCACTCAGCGCCGTTCACGATGAGAGTGTCTATGGGCTTGTTCGGAGGCGGCGACAGTTTGACATGAGTGGGGAAGGCAGCTCCTCCTAAGCCGACTATACCCGCATCCTTTATTGCTGCGATGATCTCCTTGCCGCTCATGTCTGACGCGTCTTTTCGCTCGAGAGGTATCCATTCATCACTTCCATCGGCCTCTATCACAAAAGAAGGCATTCTCTTCCCAAGTACGGGATGCGGGTAGTCTCTCAACTCCTTTACCGTTCCCGAGATCGATGCATGCTGCGGCACACTCACGAGGCCCTTCGCCTCCGCTATCTTCTGACCCACCTTCACGTGCGTACCTGCGTCTACAACGGGTTCAGAAGGTGCACCGGTGTGTTGACTGAGCGGGATGATGACAGAGGTAGGGGGCGGAATCTCTCTTATAGGCTTATCGCGAGTCAACTGTTTGAAAGTCTCTGGATGTATCCCTCCTCTGAAGCTCTTGAGTCCCAATAGGTCCCCCTAAATTCTCAAAAAGCACATAATTTTCCAAAAATCGTCTCGCCAGTGTCAAGGACATTACATTGAAGTGGCGGACAGGAAATGGCTCTGAGGGCGGAAGAGAGGAGTGTACTACTTCGTACTCCTTGTAGACCTCCTCCTGTAGAACTGAGACGTGAGATATCGCTGCTCCAGACGCAGCAGGAAGAGCTTGGCGATCGCAACGACCGGCACTGCGAGAACCAGTCCGATCACGCCAAAGAATATCGCGCCGACCAAGATCGCCAGGAGCACAGTGACAGGGTGCAGTCTCATGCTACTACCGAGTATTCTTGGTGAGATGATTGTCTCCGCCACTACCACGACAATGAAAACAACGATCACCCACGTCATTCCAAGAAGAGGTACCGAGTGGGTGAATGCCGCCACCAGCAGAGCAGGAATTATGCTCAAGATGAAACCTATTCGAGGGACGATGTTGAACACTCCGGCGAGAATTCCTAACAATATGAAGTAGTCTATCCGAAATGCCCAGAGCAGAACAGCTGTGAGGGTTCCCACTATTGCGCTGAGCACTATCTGCCCCCTGACGTATCTCTCGAAGACAAGGGCAGTCTCGTGCCGGAACTCGATGGCCAGAGCCCGGTATCGCCGTGGAATGAGGGAGTGTAATCTCGCGTAAATTCTTGAGCTGTCTCTCATCCAGTAAAAACTGACGATCGGTATCACTATGAGATAGGTGAAGAATGTGATGACGGCTCCCAATCCCTTCATCACATTGATCGCACCCGACAGTACGTTGCGCACAAGTGGAAGACTCCTGCGAATGGCCTCATCCAGGAGTTCGCGCTCTTCGATGATTATGCCTCTTTCCCGGAGCCTTTCGAGAATTGTCGTAACATGCTGCTCCAGTGTGCTGTAGAACGTTGGAATCGCAGCGAAGAGTTCTTGAAGCTGCGCCACCAGCTTGGGAATGAAGACGATGAAGACGAGCACAATGAGAAGGACTATGGGCACGGCTATGGTGACGATACCCAGAGTCCTCCTGACACCCATTCTCTCAAGCTTGTCCACGATGGGATTGAAGAGGTAGCCTACGATGGCCCCGAGTATGAACGGAGCCAGTACAACCTTTGTCCTCGCGATGAACCACACGAGAAAGATGACAATGGTGACCACACTGAGGGTCTTTGCCCACTCATACTCTCT
>Ga0111225_1075_pt1 | contig 9360 bp, 9 predicted proteins | sample DeeMarSWOR152_54_FD_80389 | JGI IMG/M metagenome (GOLD analysis project Ga0111225, IMG submission 80389) | candidate division TA06 bacterium DG_26
ACCGCAGTATGACTTGAGAAGAGTGCGGGGAGGAGTGTTGGTGCAGTATCCGGCTCCGGGGTCACCACCCGAAAAATGGAGGATGGTCACGGACAGAGCTCCTACCCGGAAGGAGCGGGACGCTCTTCTGTTTGCGTGGAGAGTCGTGAAACATGTGAAATCAAATGGGATTGTGCTCGCCATCGGTGATCGGACGGTTGGAATCGGAGCCGGTCAGATGTCCCGTGTTGATGCAGTGGAGCTGGCCATAAAGAAAGCAAAGGGTGTTGGCTCATCGACGTCTGGCACCGTGCTTGCGTCTGACGGCTTCTTTCCATTCCGAGATTCAGTCGATAAGGCTGATGCGGCGGGGGTCACCGCAATTGTGCAGCCTGGTGGTTCGGTGAGGGACGCTGAGGTGATCGATGCCTGCAACGAACACGGCATGGCGATGCTGTTCACCGGGGAGAGATGTTTCAGGCATTAGCGGGGTTTTCATCCACAATGCAAATCGTAAGACTCACATGTGTGATCCTCTTCACAACGATTGGCGTGTCCTCATCTTCCGGGAACTCCGAATGTTACGCTGGCGGGTTTGCCGGTCTCGGCCAGGTGGCTCGGGACTTGTCAATGGGAGGAACCGTTCTTCCTGAACTGATACCTGAAACGGCGGAGCTTGAAGGGAGTTTTTGCATCATCCGCCGCCACGATTCGAACTCCGGTGTAGATGGGGCTTTCTCCGTCTGGAGTATCCCTCACATCCGCTGTTCGTTTCCGTTCCGAAGGTCTATTCTCGGGATTCGCAGATACTGCATGTGCGATTATCACCGTCGACAGAGAAACGAAGAGGGAATGTTCCTCTCTTCCGGCACACTGTGGAGCAATTCGGTGTTCTGGAGTCATCCGCTTAGCACATCAGTGCAGATATCGTGTGACGTTGGCCTTCTCTCAGGACGAGTGGTGGAGGAACACCTTCGTTCTACCCATACGTACTGCCGCGGGAGAAGGCTGGCAGGACAGATTCTCAGTGGACGTATACTCCTCACTGGACGCTCTCATGCGACCTATGGAGGTGTTCGATGGTATCACCTTCGTGAACACGACGCGGAAATATGGGTTGGGGTCGACCACGAGCGGACACGTGTACGCCGGAGAATGGAAATGTCACCGAAGAACGGCAGAATTCTCTCTGGCTGCGCTTCGGGGCAGAAGAACGAATCTCCCGTGCTGTCCTGTTCAGATATGGTTTTGCGCTGACACCCAAGCCATCTCTTTTCTGCTTGACTTCTGGTTGTGGAATATGTGATAAGCTGATGAGCGTAGATACAGCCATTGGCTGGTACTGTTTTGAAACCGAGCATCTGCTGCAGCTGATCATGACGTTTTCTCTTAAACTGTAGGGAGTATGATGAAGAAGACGCCCATGTATTCCAGACATCTTGAGAAAGGGGCCAAGATGGTCCCGTTCGCACGATTCATGATGCCGGTACACTTCTCTGGGATAATCCAGGAGCATGAACGTGTGAGAGAGAGGGTGGGGATTTTTGACATTTCTCATATGGGAGAGATAGAGATTCGTGGTGAGGATTGTCTTGAATTCGTGAATGAAGTCACGTCGAACGATGCCTCAAAGCTAAGCGAAGGGAGAGTGCAATACTCGCTTCTGCTTCTTCCCTCTGGAGGAATTGTGGATGAGACACTTGTGTACCGCCAGAAGGACAGGTTCATGCTCGTGGTCAACGCCGTGAACACAGAGAAGGATTACGAATGGCTCCTTGAACAGAGGAAGGGCAGGGTGGAGGTGCTTAACAGGAGCGAAGAGACCGGAGCTCTTGCGCTACAGGGTCCATTGAGTGAGCGCGTGATGCAGCGAATATCTCACGCTCAGATTGCTGATCTGCGCTACTACAGTTTCATGTCTACCGAAATCGCAGGCGAAGCCTGTCTTCTGTCCAGGACCGGATATACGGGGGAGGATGGATTCGAGGTGTTTGCCGGATGGGATAGGATTTGCAGGATATGGGACGCGATTATGGATGAGAGCAACGACTTCCAGATTCAGCCGGCTGGGCTGGGCGCACGGGATACGCTTCGACTGGAGATGAGATACTGTCTGTATGGCAGCGACGTCGACGAAACGACCACACCGCTGGAAGCGGGATTGGGCTGGATTGTGGGATGGGACAAGGAGGAGTTCGTGGGGCGGGACGTCCTGATGAGACAGAGGCGGGAAGGTGTGAGCAGAAAATTGGTGGGGTTTGAACTCGAGCGCGGCATTCCCAGACCTGACTACGATATCTTTTGTGGTGGGGATCGCATAGGCAGAGTTACCAGCGGCACCTACTCCCCATCTCTTCGCAAAGGAATCGGGATTGGGTATGTCGACGCAGGACATCACCGCATAGGTACAGAAGTGGAGATAACAGGAAGAGGTAGATATGAGAAGGCGGTAGTGGTGAAAACTCCCTTCTACAAAAACCCATCTCACAAGTAATTCGCTGAAGGAAACGCCGGTCGCGATGGATGAAATCGAATTCACCAAAATCCACTGTGGAGGGAACGATTTCGTCCTCGTTGATTTGAGGGAGAAGAGTTCACCCATTTCCCTTCCTGAGTTGGCGACGCGGATGTGCATGAGGAGACTCTCCGTTGGTGGAGATGGCCTGTTAGCAATAGGGGCAGCATCACAGGCTGACTTGTCATTGCGTTACTTCAATCAAGATGGGAGCGAACCGCAGTTTTGCGGAAATGGAGCGCTGTGTGTCTCTCTCTGGGCACTTGAAAATGGGGTGGGGGAGCATCGCATTCATTTTGAATGGGCTGGGCGAGAATACGAAGCACACCGGAAGGAAACTGCAGTCGTTGCTGAGCTTCCCGCTCCAGAGCACCTGATGACCGATCTTCGTCTGAGATCTGGGAAGGTTGTCGACTACGTCGTCTGCGGAGGATATGACGGTGCCCTACCGCCGGGTGGAGCGAATGTGGACTTCTGCCAACTTCTCGACCGGCGGACGATGAGGCTGCGAACCTATGAGAGGGGAGTGGAGGGAGAGACTCTTGCCTGTGGGTCGGGCGCGGCATCTGCAGTCTACGTCGCTCACACGAAGGATATGACTGATACCCACGTTGAGGTATTCACATGTACAGGATCACTGAACGTGCATATCGAAGGGCAACATCTGTTCCTTGAAGGAAGACCGCTTATAGTATACCGAGGATTCTGGAGGTTGAGATGAGTACTCTGCTCTCGACAGCGGTCATCATCATTTCCGCGAAGGTGGGTTCTCACGTCCTGTCGAAACTGAAGCAGCCGCCCGTGCTCGGAATGCTACTGCTGGGGTTGTTGCTCGGGCCGTCTGGGTTGAACATAGTCCGCTCAAATGAGGTGTTGAAGACTCTTGCCGATATCGGCGTCATCATACTCCTTTTCATGGCAGGTCTGGAGACTGACCTTGCAGGAATGCGTAAGGAGGGGCGTGTTTCTATTCTCACTGCGACGGGAGGAGTAATCCTTCCTTTCTTTTCGGGATTTCTCATTGGCCGTGCGTTCCACTTCAACATTGGGGAAAGTCTATTCCTTGGGACCGCACTGACTGCAACGAGCGTAAGCATCCCTGTGATGACACTGTTCGACCTCGATAGGCTCAGGGGTCCGGAGGGGAGAGCCATACTTGGGGCGTCTGTGATGGACGATGTGATGGCTGTGCTCATACTGGCATTCACAGCTGGTCTCCTGGGTGGCGGTTCTAAGATTGTCGTTTCGCTCGGTGAAATGTCACTCTTTTTCGTGCTGGCCTGTATTATAGGACTCTTCGCTTTCCAGAGGATCATGCAATTCGCAATGAGGCTTCAGGCAAGTCAGGCCCTACTCGCTGTGGCATTCGGGATTCTGCTGATATATGCGAGTGCGGCGGACCTTGCGGGAATTGCCCCAATCACGGGGGCGTACGTGGCTGGCGTATTTCTTGGCAGGACGGCGGTGAGAAGGAGGTTGCTCAGTGGCATGGATACCATAGGCCATGCGCTCTTCATATCCATATTCTTCGTGCATGTAGGACTACAGGAGAAGCTCCAGATCGGGGGGGGCCAATACCTGTTTTTGGTCCTCTACATACTCGTGGGGATCGTGGGAAAATTCGTTGGCTGTGGGTTGGGTGCAACACTGGGCGGGCTCAGGATCTATCGTTCAGTCAGGGTAGGCATAGGGATGATCCCGCGAGGAGAAGTGGCATTGGCCGTGGCATCGATCGCGATGTCCAGGGGGCTCGTAGGAGCGGCAGAATTCTCCTCAACGGTCCTTCTCGTTGTGGTCACGGCATTGATTACTCCTCCACTGCTCAAATGGTCGTTTGCAGAAAGGGGAGAAACCAAAGAACTGGGGGAGGAGAACGATGTACCTTCTCATGATCATACTGAATAAAGAGGAGTACCTCGATGACGTACTATCCGTGCTTGTAGAACTGGGCATCACCGACGCGACCATCATGGATACGCAGTCCCTGGAAATGGCTCTCGCCTATAAAGTTCCGATATTCGCGGGCCTCAAATTCCAGCTGGGAGGGAGAACACCTTACTCAAAGACCATCTTCGTCCTGACGGAAGAGAAGGAAACAGGCAAGAATGTGATGGAGCTGCTGAAAGGAGTGGGTATTGACCTGGAGGAAAAGGGGGTTGCAAGGCTAATCACGATGAAGGTCGAATCGGCACTCGGGACTCCTCCGGAGGTGGATGCTTCGTTCTAAGTCAATAGCACTTTTTTGCTTGACAAGTTTGGACGAGATTTTAAACTATGGATGCACACCGAAGGGCTGGAAAGGTAGAGGTTCTGGGTGATACAATCCTTCAGACAGACTATTTGAGATTTTCCTTGAGAAGCATATCAGGAGGTGTTGAGAGATGGACTTGAACGACCTCAAGCAGATGAAAATCGCAGAGCTTTACAGGATCGCGAAGGACCTGGATATAAGTGGATACACCGGACTACGCAAACAGGAACTGATATTCCGGATACTGAGGATCAATGCCGAGAAGAATGGCAACATCTTCAATGCAGGAGTACTCGAGGTACTCCCGGAAGGGTACGGCTTCCTTCGCTCCTCGAACTACAGTTATCTCCCCAGTCCTGACGACATCTATGTCTCGCCTTCCCAGATCAAGAAATTCGGGCTCCAGACAGGGGATACGGTTTCTGGTCAGGTGCGACCTCCCAAGGACAACGAGCGTTTCTTTGCACTTCTCAAGGTCGAAGCTGTCAATTTCGAACCTCCTGAAGTATCTCGGGAGAGAGTGCTGTTCGACAATCTCACTCCGCTCCATCCCGATGAGCGGGTCGATCTTGAGGTACTACAGGAAGATACGGATCTCTCGATGAGAGTAGTCAATCTCCTGACTCCCCTCGGGAAAGGACAGAGGGGTCTCATAGTCTCTCCTCCGAGGGCGGGGAAGACTATTCTTCTCCAGAAGATAGCGAACTCCATAACTCAGAACCAGCCCGAGATCATCCTTATCATCTTGCTAATTGATGAACGCCCCGAAGAGGTCACCGATATGGAGAGGTCTGTAAACGCTGAGGTGGTGAGTTCGACTTTTGACGAGCCTCCCGAGAGACATGTTCAAGTTGCCACCATGGTGTTGGAGAAGGCGAAGAGATTGGTGGAGAGCAGTAAGGATGTGGTGATTCTGCTCGATTCGATTACGAGGCTGGCAAGAGCCAACAATCTCGTTGTACCTCACTCTGGGAAGACCCTCACAGGCGGGGTCGACTCAAACGCGCTGCAACGCCCGAAGAGATTCTTCGGAGCTGCGAGGAACATAGAGGAAGGTGGCAGTCTCACCATAGTCGCTACAGCGCTCATAGACACTGGAAGCAGGATGGATGAGGTAATCTTCGAGGAGTTCAAAGGCACTGGGAACATGGAGTTAGTGCTCGATCGAAGGCTTGCGGATAGAAGGATATTCCCTGCAATAGACATTCACAAGTCTGGCACGAGAAAAGAGGAGCTTCTCCTCTCGCCGGAAGAGCTCAACAGGCTTTGGGTTCTCAGACGACTTCTGTCTGAGATGAACTCCCTTGAGGGAATGGAATTCCTGTTGAGCAGGATGAAAAACACCCGATCGAATAAAGAATTTCTTGCCTCTATGAGCGGCTGAGGAACTCTCTCACAACGAAGGCTGCTCTTCTTGCAGCGCCCCTGTCACCCAACATGTTGCGCACCGACTGCAGATTTTGGTTCGCTTGCTCTCTGTTCTTTAGTAGGTCAAGGCTCGCCGCGGCTATCTTCTGTGGCGACGCATTGAATTGTATGAACTCCTTCGCAAGTTCCCTACCGGCTATGATATTGACAAGACCGATATGAGGAATCTTCACAAGTAGTCTTCCCAGCAACCAGGAGATGAGAGAGACCTTATAAAGGATCAACATCGGGGTTCCCAGGATGAGTGCCTCGAGTGTCGCTGTCCCGGACGTGCAGAGGAGAATATCGGAGTGCTTCATCGCTTCATATCTCTCATCCTCGAGTATCCTTACGTCCATCCCGTATGTGCTCAGCGTATTCCTCACCGTACGGACTACGCCCGGGAACGCGACCAGTAACCACTCGCAGTCCAGGCGTCCTTCAAGTACTTCCTTCGTCTTCAACATAATGGGCAAAATACGCTTCACCTCATCCCCGCGACTGCCAGGGAGTAATCCGATTACAGGCATTCCTTTTCTCAGCCCCAATCTCTCTTTGAACTCACTGCGGGCCTCTGTGGGCATAACGAGATCGAGAAGCGGGTGCCCGACGAAGGTGGCCTTGACCGCGTAGTCGCGGTAGAAATCGAGCTCGAAGGGAAGTATACAAATCATTTCGTCGACGTACCGCTCTATGGTCCTCACTCTCCAACGACCCCAGGCCCAGGCCTGGGGGGAGATGTAGTATACTACCGGTATCGACATGGCCTTTGCTGCCCTGGCGATTCTCAGGTTGAATCCTGGATAGTCAACGAGAATCACGAGGGCAGGCTTCTCTTCATGAATGAAGCGATTGAGGATTCGCGTGACCTCCCGCAACTTGCTCAGCCGTGAGAAAATCTCACTGAATCCCACGATGGAGAGACCTGCGTAGTCGTAGAGAAGAGTGCAGCCGGCGTCTTTCATCTTGTCGCCACCGAGTCCATAGAACTCGACCGCTTCCGTCTTTCTTACCTCTCTGATGAGCGTACTCGCATGGAGGTCGCCGGACGGTTCGCCGGCGCTTATCAAGACCTTCTTCATGCGGGATATGCGACGACAAAGATGTCAGAACCCACTTTCTTTAGGGAAACATCCTTCCACTCGGAGGGATGCTCGAGAGATCCGATGGAAAGCTTTCCGCAGAGAGGCATTCCCTCTCCGAGGAGCTTGGGTGCTATGAAAAGGCACAGCTTGTCTACCAGTTTCTGTCGTAGAAAAGAGGAGTAGATATCCCCTCCGCCTTCGACGAGAATGCTGGTGATTCCCTCCGATGCAGCCTTATGGAGGAAATCCCTGAGGTCTATCTCTCGGCCGTCAGTTCCTACGTGCCAGACCTCCTTACCCATTTGCTTCAGTTCCTCAGTCTCCTCATCGAGCGCTGCCGTTACGATGATGGTGTGCGCCTTCTCGTCCAATACCTTGGCGTCACGGGGTACCCTTAAGCTAGTGTCGAGGATAATCCTTTTTGGATTCCTCCGGGTACGGATGAGTCTTACTGTGAGCTCTGGGTCGTCCCTCAAGACGGTTCCTATTCCTACCAGTACTGCATCGACCTCTCGACGCAGCCGATGAACGATTCGTCTCGACTCCTCGCACGATATCCAGCGACTGTTGCCCCTGGAGTCTGCAATCATACCATCGAGACTAATGGCCGCCTTCAATAGGACGAAAGGCTCACGTCTCACGATGTACTTGAGGTAGGCTTCATTCAGACGGCTGGCCTGATCGTCTAAAAGCCCTACTCGGACGTGAACGCCTCTCTTCCGGAGCATGTCTGCTCCCCTTCCAGCGACCAGAGGATTCGGGTCGATCATTGAGAGCACTACTTCCGCGATTCCTGCCTTGACTATCTGATCGACGCATGGCGGGGTCTTGCCGAAATGGCCACAAGGCTCGAGGTTCACGTACATCGTGGCATGGCGAGCATCATGAGCACAGGCGCGTATTGCCTCCACTTCAGCGTGAAGACCTCCAAATCTTCTGTGGTATCCTTTGCCGAGTGTTGTGCCGTCTTTCACGATCACAGCACCGACCATCGGATTGGGACTCGTATAGCCCGCTCCCTTTTTTGCCAGCCTGAGGGCCATCTTCATGAAGTGAATATCAGATCTCGACCAGTTCATATGCCCTCTTCCCGAGACGCAATTGTTCCGCATAGTCGAGCTGTACTTCCCAGTCTATCTCCGGATTGAGGGCCCTGAACTTATCCTCCCCCTTCCGGAAGGAACCCGGAAGCGCTGAGTCTCTCAAGCCGGGCTGGGAATTCACGAGGTCGCATGATGCCTGGTCAATGGCAACCGGGTCGAATGATGCAAGAATCCCGATATCCGGGACGATGGAGTGGTCAGAGCTGGGATAGCAGTCACAGAGAGGAGTGATGTCCATGAGAAAGTTCACGTAGGCAGACCTCTCCTTGGTTCTCACAATTCCATATGCATATTCAACCATCTTCTCCTGGACGTTCTTGCTCTCCTCGTTCCACTCGATTCGTATTGCCTTCTCCGGACAGACCGCAAGACATTCGCAACAGCCAATACAGAGTTCTTTCTGTATGCGCGCGACGGATTCAAGTACTATTGCTTGCCTGGGGCACCACACGATGCATCTCCCGCAGCTCGTACAGCGTTGTTCATCTACATAAGGGAGAACCTGGGAGTGCATGACGAGCTTCCCCTTTTTCGGGGCGCACCCCATTGCGATGTTTTTGAGTGCACCGCCAAAACCTGTGAGCTCGTGACCCTTGAAGTGCGTGAGGAAGAGAACCGAGTCCGCATAGAAGATAGCCTCCGCGATCTGGATCTTCCTTGAGTGTTTCTTCTGGACTTCGATCTCTCTGTAGGAACTTCCCCTCAGCCCGTCTGCGATGATGATGGGGGCTTTAGTATTGAGATATCCATATCCGTTGCGTAGCGCCGTTTCGATGTGTGTGACTGAGTCCACCCGTCCACCGACATAGAGCGTGGTGGTATCCGTGAGAAATGGCTTTCCACCCTTTTCTCTCACCCACTCGACCACCTTCCTGACAAGCGTCGGCCGTATCGTCGCCGTTACACCTTCTTCACCGAAATGGAGTTTGAGTGCTGTGAGTTCGCCCGGGGTAATGATCTTCGCGATCTCAGTAGCCTCCAGTAGGTCGCGGAGCTTGTGCAGAAGGCTTCGTTCGAAAG
>Ga0111225_1054_pt1 | contig 9202 bp, 2 predicted proteins | sample DeeMarSWOR152_54_FD_80389 | JGI IMG/M metagenome (GOLD analysis project Ga0111225, IMG submission 80389) | candidate division TA06 bacterium DG_26
GGTGGAAGAGATGGGCAATGGCACGGGTGGCGCGGGAGATACTTGTGGGATGTCTGCCGACGAGGCGACGATCAACGGTGAGCACAGCTACATAGGCAACCCGGTCGAAGGCTTTGAGACACATAGTCCCAGAGACTTCCTCATCAGAGCATACATCAGAGAGGGTGAAGCCTACAAGTGCGGTGACTGCAATGGTGATGGCAGAGTGACGATCGCTGACGCGACCTATCTCGTTGCCTTCATCTACAGAGGCGGACCTGCACCCCTCGGCCAGGGTGATGTCAATCTGGATGGCAGAACCACCATCGCCGACGCGACCTATCTCGTTGCCTTCATCTACAGAGGCGGACCTGAACCGTGTAATCCGCCAATCGGACTGCACTGAGCGCGATATCACAGACGACTACGACGGGGGGAGGTTTTTTCTCCCCCCTTTCTTCTTTAGCGACTCTATTCGAGACAATGTGAGCATGGGAAGCGGTCTTCTACGACTCTTCAGTGTTGCCGCAAAACGGTTCCCTTGACAAACTGGAGCCCTCGCATACATTATTGGGTGCAACGACACCCCGAACTTCGGGTGGCGAGTTTGGAACAAGGCACGCTAAATGCTCTGAAACCGTCGAAAGCCTCGTAAGAGTCAGAGTAGCCGAAAGACAGGAATTACATCGGTTCACCGACATGGGAATGACGATAACTGATAGAGAAGGAGACTACGCGAAACTCATCGCCACGCAAGACCAGGTTCAGCAGCTGCGACAACTGGGATATGATCCGGAGATTCTCATTCCTGATATGGTGCGCGCACTCGACTGGCTCAAAGAGATGCCGGATCGGGGCCAATACCACAGCTACGCTGAGCTTTTGACCGACCTCACAACTCTCGTGAATACCCATCCCACAATCACCGAGCTCGACACCATCGGCTACAGCGTCCAGGGCAGGCTTCTGTTGGCTCTCAAGATTACAGATAATCCTGAGCAGAGAGAGAATGAACCCGAGGTGCGAATAATCGGATGCCACCACGGAAATGAAGCGATATCCGTTGAAGTTCCCCTTTCTCTGGGGCACTACCTCGCTGAGCAGTATGGAACGGACGCTGAGGTCACTCACCTCGTCGACACACGGGAGATATGGATCATCCCCATGATGAATCCTGACGGACTCCAAGCGGGAACTCGTCGCAATGCAAACAACGTCGATCTGAACAGGGACTATGGATACATGTGGGAAGGTGAGGGCGGAAGCCCAGCTTCCTACTCGCAGCCGGAGACAAAGGCAATATACCTCTTTTCGCAAGAACACAATTTCTCACTCTCCCTCTCTCATCATAGCGGCGCGGAGTACGTGAATTATCTGTGGAATTACACTCCTATCAGGACTCAGGACGACTCTCTTATCGTGAATCTCTCGTATGGGTACAACTCCTACAGCGGTTATCCGGTGACCAATGGATGGGATTGGTATGAAACACACGGAGACTGCAACGACTACAGCTACGGAATTGATGGCGACATCGACTGGACGATAGAGCTTTCTTATAGCTTTGTTCCCCCGACTTCCGCGATCGATTCGCTCTGTGAGAGAAACCGAGAAGCTCAGATGTACATCATCAAGAAAGCAGGGCAGGGGATCGCGGGATACGTGCTCGATGCGGTCACCGGAGATACCATCACACAGGCAATGGTGGATGTGGAGGAGCTCAACTGGCCTGTCTATGTAGATCCCTATCATGGTGACTACCACAGCGTGCTGCTGCCCGGAATGTATACGATCACGGCTTCCGCCAATGGATACCTTCCTCAGACTATTTCGAATGTTCAGGTGTTCGAAGACAGTACAACAGACGCGAACTTCTCGCTTCAGCCTGGAGGTGGCTTCTACGCCTACAAATTCGTGCTCGCGAATGTCTCTGATCCCCTCAATTCGTACAACAATCATACACTCACACCGGATGCGCTCGGACCGGTTGACGGAGAATTTCTGTCCATCGGGGTTGACGGAGAAGTGATACTAGACATGGGGAGCACAACACCTATTGTCGATGCGCCAGGCGTTGACTTCACCGTATATGAGGGAGACGACGGTACTCCACTCGAGGGCTACAGAGTGTACCTCTCGAACAACTGGAATGGTCCGTGGACTCTTCTCGGTTCTGCCACTGGCACCGCAAGCTTTGATATCGGCGAACAGGGTTTTACAGACGCTCGCTTCGTCAGGATACTGGACGATGGCGGTGGAAGTTCGACGAATCCCTATGCAGGATTCGACCTCGACGCCATAGAGGCTGGCCCTGTATCTGGGCCCCTTCTCCTGATGCAGTCGTACGAGATCGATGATGGCTCGGGGAACGGAAACGGCAGAGTCGACCCCGGTGAGAGCCCGTATCTTCTCGTCACCCTCTCCAATCTCGGTGCGGACACCGCCTATGAGGTAGCAGGAATTCTGCGAGGGGGAGACTCCTGGGTTTCAGTCGTCGACAGTATTGGGGATTTTGGAGACATTCCACCACTCGGGGAACTGACGAATACATCCGATCCATTCGTAGTAGCCGCAGACAGTTCGACACCGGGTCATCACAGTGTGCAGCTCTCTCTTTTCGTCTCGGCCCAGGAGTACGAGGACACCTTTATGATACAGTTCACCGTCGGAACAGGAGGAGACTACCTCGTCTGGGATCCGGATCCAAACCATTCAAGCGGGCCACTGATCAAGCAGACCCTCGATTCTCTCCGGTACGATGGAGTATATACCACGTCTCTTCTCGACTATCTGGAAGAACTCGCAGACTTCAAAGCAGTCTTCGTCTGCGCAGGGATCTACAATACCACTGCAGTGATCTCAGATGGCAGTGCCGAGGCGGAATCCCTTGCCAGCTACCTGGTCAACCGGGGTGGGAATTTGTACCTTGAGGGCGGAGATATATGGTATTGGGACCCTCGCCATCGCGGGGGATACGATTTCGGTCCGCTCTTCGGTATCAATGCCCTGAGTGATGGAAGCAGCGACCTCTCCACACTCCTTGGGGAAGATGAGACCTTCACCGAAGGGATGTCCTTCTCATATTCTGGCGAGAATAGCTACATAGACCGGCTCTCGCCGAATGGAACAGGTTTTACCCTCTTCACCAATTCTTCTCCTTCCTATGTGTGTGGCGTAGGCAACGCCCCGGGAGGGTACAGAACCATCGGCGTGGCTTTCGAATTCTCCGGCTGCACTGATGGAACACCCCCAGCCTCAAAACTCGCACTCGCAGACTCCATCATGCGGTTCTTCGGAATACGCACCAACGTTCCCCCTGCGCCGTTCTCGCTCATCTATCCTGATGGCGACACCCTTGCGTTCCCGATTCTGTTCGATTGGCAGGACTCTCAGGACCCGGATCCGCAAGACAGTGTGTACTATACGCTGTATCTCAGCGAGACACCGGACTTCTCAAGTCCCACGATGTACGACAGTCTAAGGATGAGCGAGTGCACAGTCGACACTCTGCCTGTTGGCAAGGTTCTCTACTCATGGTACTGGAGGGTACGAGCATTCGATACCCACGGGGGGGAAGTGTGGAGCAGCGAAACCTTCACTTTCTCCATCGAGGTGTACGGGTGTGGAGATGTGAACGGCGACGGCGTCGTCACGGTTGCGGATGCGACCTACGTCGTGAGCCATATCTATAGGAACGGACCCCCGCCCCTCGGCTCTGGCGATGTGAATCTTGATGGACGTGTGACAGTGGCAGATGCCACCTACCTCATCACGTATATCTACAGAGGGGGGACTCCACCGTGCGAACCTCCCTTTACAGAACCCAAACACCACATCAAAAACAACCGATAGATATCAACACAAGACGCTTTACGTAACACTCACTCTATCAACGTCTTGTCAACTAATTCTGGGTTGTTCTCCCCTGATCTCTACGACCTCAACCTGGAAGGTTACTTCATATCCACCATACCGTTTTCAAAAGCGGATACAGCTGTGCCGTAATTAATCTGTATCTTCTTGTACCCAAAGAAGTTGCGTAAAGCGTCTTCTGTTGATAAGCTCAGGAAGTGGGCACGTTGCGCGTGCGATGGGACTTGACAAGTTTTGACGCATGCCTACATTATTGTGTACTGGGTTGGCATAGTTCTCGACAAAATTCAAGCTCGAGTCATGGAAAGAAAGCTGCGATTGCGAGCTTATGGCCTTTTGCGTCCCTTTCGGGTGGAAAGCAATATTTCTGAGGAGGGTATGCAGTCAGGGTACGTCCTGCCGCTTCATTCCATGCGCGCGTGGAGGAGTCAATTCGCTTCTCTTGAATTTGAGGAGAAAGCCATCCAGAAATATGTCCGGCCGATAACGCCCACATAGGACACGTTGTCGGTGAGGCAAAGGGGGGTGAGAAGAGCAAAGAAAGCTCACATGTTCCTGAGCCAGTGCTCATTTTCATGGCAATGTAACTCACAAGAGCCAATTGGTAGCGCCTCTATATATCCGCACAGCTGCACTGAGCGAACATCGGACAAGAAGGGTAATTGGCTCCGGTACGTCCATCTCCACGAACACTTCAAACAAAGAGGGGGTTCACATGAAGAAAAAGCTTTGGGTAAGGCTGTTGTGGACAGCCACGGTACTCATCTTCATCTGTCCGCTCGTAGCGTCTGGAACTACCTACTGGGTGACAAATACTCTGGACGCTAAGCCCGGACCTCCACTCAATAGTCTCAGATGGGCAATCCAATCAGCCAACACCAATCCAGGACCTGATACGATTTTGTTCAACATCGGAGGAGGAGGCCAACGCACGATCTCAGTCGTCGCCGCGCTCGACACGATCACTGAGTCCGTCTACATTGACGGATACACACAGCCCGGAGCAGCACCAAATACACAACCACAGGGCAACCCCACGGACGCGGTGCTGTTAATAGAGGTGACCGGCAGCGGCCTTCCATTTCCACCGGAGGGATTCCATATCCACTCGAACGATGTGGTGATTCGTGGCCTGTGTATCAACTGCTTCTGGAATGGAATCGTTATTTGCAGTGCATCCAGTAACTGCCATGTCCTCGGATGTTACGTCGGCACCGACATTGCAGGTTCTGAGGAGTACCCATGTACGAGTCGAACCGGTGTGACGATTCAGGTCGCTTCTCACCACAACTGGGTTGGTGGTCTGAGCCTTGCTGACCGCAACGTGATATCAGGGTGGGATTTCGGTCAGGTCGACATAGTAGGTCTAGAATCCGACTCCAATGTCGTAGTGGGCAACTACATAGGAACGGAAAGGGATGGATTGGCCCAACCGATCATGTTCGATAACAATGGAAATGGCGTCTCGATCTATGAGGATGCGTATGGGAGTCCGAAATACAATCGAGTTGGAGACCAGGGTGATTCTCTGCGAAACGTCATAAGTGGCAATGGATGGGAAGGAATTGAGATTGCTGGCCCTGGCTTCCTCTTCAATGTGGTTGAGAACAACTACATCGGCGTCAATGTGAACGTCATGCCTCTCGGCAATGGCTTCGATGGGGTTATCCTGATGGATTGCACGAAGCGCAACATCATCGGGCCGGACAACATCATCGCAAACAACTTTCAAGATGGAGTAGAAGTGATCCACGGGTTCTGCGAGCCCTGGGATGACACCGATTTCAACACTATCACCTATAATTCGATCTATGACAACCTGGAGCTCGGCATAGATCTTGGGCCAATTCCTGAAGTCACTCTCAATGATCCGGCAGACCCGGACACTGGTCAGAATCAGGAGGTCAATTTTCCGGTGATCGCAAGTGCGACCTACAATTCTGGTACTGGTCAGACAACGGTGAATGGAACCGTCGATATCGATACAGACCCGACCCAAGCGACCGTAGAGCTCTTCATCGCCGACGTTGATCCGAGCTTCCATGGAGAGGGTGCAACCTATCTCGCCTCTACTGCTCCCGACGCGGGTGGAAACTGGACCATAGTTGTGAGTGGACTCACTCCCGGCGATTATCTCACGGCAACGACTACAGATATGCTCTGGAACACCTCCGAGTTCAGCCAGTGCGCGCTGGTAGCAGGAGAAGAGGATTGGTACTTCAAACCTCCTTATGAGAACTACGCGGTAAGCGGAATGCCTGACATCGATCAGAAGCAGGATAACTGGGTGAACCCAAACAGCATGAACTGGTCCTTCTGCGGTCCTGTGGCAGTTGCTAACTGTTTCATGTGGTTTGACTCGAAGTTCGGGGACCCCACCGGCATCCCGGGTGATGGATGGGACAACTTTCCACTGGTAAGAGATTACGCGGATAACCTGGCATATCCACCAGTTCCTCCATTCCCGCCACAATTCGCCGGCTCTCCATGGGTGAGCGATGACCACAGATACGACAATGTAGACAATCCCGCTACGGTCTGGCCGCCAGGCGGCCCGCCTCCCGCGCTTCCTCCATTCAGCCCCGGCTATCAGAATCCACCCGTACTCGACCCATGGGGAGAGCTTGTGGAGAGGCTCGCGTGGTGTATGGACTGCGACGGGGTAAGAACGGGCGATGTTCACTCGGGCACATACGTCGACTCCATGCAGGCCTGCATCGATCGATGGTTGATCGAACATGAGCTGGACGGTTACTTCACCGAAGTGACCATAGAGGCTCCCACGTACGATTACATAGAGGCACAGGTGGAACGGAGTCAGAATGTGATTCTGCTCCTCGGATTTTGGCAGCTGGTGGGTGGCGAGCAGGAATTCATAAGAGGGGATGTTGACGAAAATGGAGTCGTCGACATGGCTGACTACATCTTCTGTGAGACCGGCCCTCCGTTCTCCTGTGATGATGCCGCCGATGTGAATGACAACGGAATCCTCGAGTGGGGACCGGGAGGCGCTGATTGCATGTATCTCGCATCGTTCCTCTCAGGTGGTCCACCACCGCCACCTCCATTCCCCTTCTGCGGACTCGATCCAACGGATGATGCACTTGGCTGCGCACACTTTCCTCCATGTCCTGGCGGTCCTGAGGAGTGGGTGCGGCTTGGCGGACATTTCCTGACTGTCGCAGGTGTGAGTTCTCCGAGCAGACAGATTGCATTCAGCGACCCCTGTAACAACAATGCACAGGCGGGAGTAGGCCCAGGAAGGGTTCTTGGTGCTTGGCCTCACGTGACACCGGAAGTCCAGAATGACGTACAGAATGTGTCTCACGACTACTACATGGTAGTCCCCAACTCTCCATCTCCCGGAGGGGTAGAATGGATTCCAGACTTTCCGGGTGCTGATTACGGTGCCAAATTCTTCGGAGCAAATGTGCCCCACAAGCTCCATGAATATCAGGCAGAGGAGATGCCCTCACCCAAGCAGCGGGTCCATACCGAGATCGAATATGCAGTGGTTGTGTGCCCTGATACCAACTATGCAGACTATGGAGATGCACCCGATCCCACGTACTGCACGATGCTCTCCTCCAACGGTGCCCGCCACTGGAACTACGATGGCGTCTACGAGTGGCTGGGTGATGTCAACGAGTATCTGCAGAGCGGTGGGGTGTGCTCGACCGTTCCCAAGGTCAGTCTGGAGCGTGATGCGATAGACCCATTCGATCCTGATGGGGAGCCGAACCTGAACCCAGATGATACAGATCACTGGGATGATGGCGTGCTCTTCTACCCGCCATACAACTACTGCCAGATTGAAAGCATCGATGTGCTGGTGAGTACATCGGGGCTGGGAGCAGCGCGCTATGCAGACGCTGGGCTCTCACTGCTTCTCCATCTGCGCTCATGGTGGGACTTCAACGACGATGGTGATTGGGCTGATACATTTACCTGCAGCGTGGCTGGCGATGCACCAGAGCATGTGATCTGGCTCACTGCACGATGCCTCGGTCCCGATCCTCAGCCTGAGCAGGTCGTGAACAATCAGAGATTCACTATGGATCCCTCAACCTGGGCAAACAGCTGCAGACTCTACCGGTTGAAGTTTCTCGCAGGTAAGGGCACCACTGGTCAGATATGGACGAGATTCAGATTGAACTATTGTGAGCCGTACAACGATTCCGACTGCGGATTCGCTGCATATGGCGAGGTGGAGGATTACCTGGTAGATTACCAGGGGATAGTCGAACCGGTCCCTCCAGAGGGTCTGGGATGTACCCCGCATGAAAGATATGTCGAGCTCACCTGGACCAATCCTATGACGTATGACAGCATTGGAGTCTATAGAAGCCGCGGTGGACTTCCCGCAGCACTGCTCGTCGTACTGCCCGGTTCGCCTGCAACCTACAGAGACAGCTCCGTCTGCTGTACAGGAAACTACGACTATCATCTCACCGGCTTCCGCAGTGACCTGGAAAGCGATCCGAGCACGACATGCTGGGCATACAAGCTCGGCAACGTCCACCACTTCTGGGACTTCAACGAGAGCGATCAGGGTTGGACACCAATGCAGGATCCGAACTCGTGGCAATGGGGTGCTGCTTCAGGGCCTCATGATCCTGGAGAGCCAACCTGTCCTGATTCCGGCGTAGGTACTCCTGTCCCCTTGACCAGCTACTGGGGTACTGTCATAGGCGGACCATATCTCCCGTTCTCCTGTTGCAGGCTATTCTCACCACCTGCGGAACTCGATTCCTGTGCGCTGTTAGAGATCTGCCACTGGTATCAGATGTTGCCTCCTGACGGAGGAAATGTGAAGGTCTCTACGGACGGCGGAGCAACCTGGAATCTCATCTATCCGTGTGAAGGCTATCCCGGTATTCTCGACGCCGACTGTTACAAGACGATCGGTCAGCCTGGTTATACCGGGTTCAGTCCTGGCTGGGTCTTGGACTACTTCGATCTCGCTGCCTTCGGTTACGCCAATTCTACTGTCCAGATTGCTTTCGACTTTGGTGCAATGGACAATCCCGATCTATGGCCGGGATGGTACATCAAATGGGCAAAGGTCTATACCTGCGAGGAGTGCCCATGTGGTGATTGCAACGGCGACGGCAGGATTACCGTGGCTGATGCCACGTACATCGTCAGTTATATCTATCGAGGCGGTCCTGGAATGGTCTGCGACTGTGATGTGAACCTCGATACCAGGCTTACCGTTGCTGATGCTACCTACATCGTGAGCTACATTTACAGAGGCGGGCCTCCACCGTGCAATCCTCCGATGGGTTACCTTACGTACAGTGCCGAGCAGGCTACCCTAGCACTCCACTCTCCGAGGTCAGAGAGGCGA
>Ga0111225_1053_pt1 | contig 8993 bp, 7 predicted proteins | sample DeeMarSWOR152_54_FD_80389 | JGI IMG/M metagenome (GOLD analysis project Ga0111225, IMG submission 80389) | candidate division TA06 bacterium DG_26
TACAGGCCGCATTCCGGGGATGGTTGTCTCAGACCAAGGGTACGATCAGAATTGTTTCACTCTTCACCACTATAGACCTCAACGCAAGGGTCAGTGCACACCGCGCTCGGAAAACGAAGCAGGAACGCGCAGAAAAATGGGAAGTGTCCCTATTTTTATGGGTTGACTGGTGAGGCTCCTGCGGGTATAATGTACCACGGGAATGGATGGGGACCTGGTGGCCCTTCTGGACTTCAAATCCAGCAGTCCCGATCCCCGGGACGGTGGGTTCGATTCCCACACATTCCCGCCACCAGTTGGCCTCTGGCCAACTTTCACATGCCTGGCATAGACGCCATACTCGTCCTCATCGTCGTGGGAGCTGCCATGGTGGTTTTCGTTACCGAGAAGCTCCGCATAGACGTGACAGCAATGTGCATCCTGCTCGCTCTGGTGGGGCTGCGTCTCATCAGCGAAGACCAGGTCCTCTACGGTTTTGCGAGTCCTGCAACCGCGACTGTCGCTGCCATGTTCGTGCTGAGTGCGGGACTCGTCCGTACAGGCCTGGTACAGTGGCTGGTGCGCCGTATGGATATACTGGCCGGAAAAACCGAGGCCAGATTGCTCCTCACTCTGTGCATATTCGTCGCATTCCTCTCTGCCTTCGTGGTCAATACGGCGACCATAGCCGTCTTCATTCCAGCCGCTATTGTTCTCGCTAATTCCAGAAGAATTCCCCCATCACGTGTACTCATGCCCCTGTCCTTTGCGAGCCAGTTTGGCGGAGTCTGCACCCTCATCGGGACATCTACGAACATTCTGGTAAATGCGATTGCCATCTCCGCCGGCATGGCCGCTTTCGGGCTCTTCGAGTTTGCGCCCCTTGGGCTCATGATGGTAGCAGCTGGAACTGTCTATCTCTTAGTAGTAGCTCCTTGGCTCCTCCCCAGACGAAAAATGGGAGAACGGAGAGTGGATGAGTACCGTCTTGCAGACTACCTTACAGAACTAAGAGTTCCTAAGGATTCGAAACTCATCGGTAAGACCTGGAACGAAGTCAAACCTCACGAGAAGGATTTGCGTCTCATCAAACTTCTGCGCCGAAAGAAGGCAACCTGGCGAGCTTCCGAGACGAAGTTCAGAAAAGAGGATGTACTCCTTCTCCATGGGAAGGCAGATAGCCTCATGGAGTTGAAGGACACACTGGGTCTTGAGACGGTGGCCGATGCCGAGATGACAGACAGAGAATTGAGTTCTGACGAGGTCAGGTTGGTAGAAGCTCTTGTTCCTTTCAGGTCTCGCTTGGCGGGTCGTACGCTGCGACACTTCGATTTCTCCCGTCGGTATGGATGTTTCGTACTTGCGGTACAGAGAAGAGGCAGGATTTTACGGGATCGACTCGTCGATATTCATCTGGAGAGCGGTGACACCCTGCTCTTGCAGGGGAGTGATGAAGAGATAGCCCGCTTGATGAAGTCGAGCGACCTCATCGTCACGAACGAACTCACAGATCTGCATGTTCGGAAGGATCGTGCCGTTACAGCTCTCTCCCTGGTGATTCTCGTGGTGGCATTGGCCGCGTTCAACGTCGTCCCAATATTGATTGCGGCCGTCATCGGTGCGATCGGCATGGTATTGGGTGGATGCCTCACCATAGAGGAGGCGTATCACGCCATTGACTGGAAGGTGGTATTCCTTCTGGGAGGCATTCTCCCTCTGGGTCTTGCATTGCAGCAAAGCGGAGCGGCAAGCTGGCTGACGACGTCAGTTCTGAACCCTCTCACGAGCCTCGGCCCCCTTGCAGTACTCGCATCGCTCTATCTCATTACGGCGGTGCTCACCGAAACCATGTCCAATAATGCAGCAGCAATACTGCTTGCGCCCATTGCTCTGTCCCTGGCGTCCTCGATGAACGTGAGCCCCCGGCCCTTCCTGGTCGCCATTACCTTTGCCGCATCGACGAGCTTCGCAACGCCAGTGGGATATCAAACCAACACCATGGTATACGCTCCGGGCGGCTATAGGTTCCTCGATTATCTCAGGGTGGGGGGACCACTCAACCTGATATTCTGGATAGTCGCAACCTTCGCAATCCCCCTCATCTGGCCATTCTGATCGCCACGTGTGTGGAATAGTTACGTGCGTGCCGGTGTCCATAGGTTGCTGGGGTAGAAAGGACACAGCAGGCGTGTCACGGCAGTCCTATGAATGCGAGGAGGCAGAAGACAAATACAGCGCGCAACCTCCGGCTCGAAATCTGCCTCTCTGACCCTGCCGTAATTATTCGACAAGTCTCTGTTGCAGTGTAAGTTACGTAAAGCGTCTTCTTCCAGTCGCCAATAGCCAGCAGCCAATAGCGAATAGCCAATCGCCAATAGCTATCTCTGGGGCTCGATGATCACCTTGATCGACTCATTTGCCTCATTCACAAGGGCGAAGCCCTTCTCTATGTCGCCCAGGCCAAACCGGTGGGTTATCATGTCCCCCACCCGGACTCTCTTCCTTTGTATCAGAAGAATCGCTTCTTCGATATCCTCCTCCACCGCTGCGTACGAAAAGACTATCTTCACACCCTTGAAATAGAGATCGTAGAGAGGGAGTCCAACCTCAACATCTGGCTCTGTCGGTGCAAACAGAAGAACAGTACCCGCTCGGTCGACCGCCTCGAATGCCTGACCGATTCCAGAGAGCGCTGCGGTACTGACGATTACCCGATCTGCACCTCGGCCGTCGTGTAGCCCTCTCACCACAGATGCCACATCTTCTCTCCCATCTATCACGTGATCGGCTCCGAATCGACTCGCAGCTTCCAGACGGTACTCCTGAATATCTGTAGCGATGACCCTTTCCGCTCCCTTCGCTCGAGCCAGCTGGATATGGAGCAACCCAGAGATACCGCTGCCGATTACCAGTACTGTGTTTCCAGCTTCTACGTCTGCGAACCTCTGTCCACGTACTACACACCCGAGTGGTTCCGCGAAGGTACCTTCTTCATACGACACCTCATCAGGGAGCACAAACACGCCGTACCGGACGTTTATTTCAGGCACGCGCACATACTCGGCGAAGCCCCCAGGGTCGAAATTAGTCGACCTGAGCGTGTCACAGACAGTGTGATATCCCGCGCGACAGTAGCGACACTCATTACAGGCGACGTGATGCGAGACGAAGACCCGGTCACCCCTTCTGTACTGCTCGACCTTCTCGCCAACCTCAACGATCTCTCCTGCAATCTCGTGGCCGAGCACCCTCGGCGCCTTCCTGACCCGGTACCACTCCATCACATCACTTCCACAGACACCGCTTGCAATGACCTTCACCAGGATCTCATTCTCACCGATTTCCGGAATCGGTCGATCCTCGACCTTGATATTTCTATTATCGTAGTATACAGCGACGCGCAATGGTCTTCCTCAGACTAACCTGATTTCTTCTCTCTGAACGGTGCGTACGCATCGTCAACTGATGCACCTTTGTGCACAATCGCCCTCACTGCCTGAATCATTCCCACAGGATCATCGGACTGGAAAATGTTCCTCCCCATATCGACCCCGGCAGCACCCTTCGAGACCGCGTTGTATGCAAGCTGTAGCGCCTCTCGCTCTGGCACCTTCTTCCCACCCGCTATCACCAGAGGAACCGGACAACTCTCCACCACCTTTTCGAACTCCTCGCAGAAATAGGTTTTCACGAAATGAGCGCCGAGTTCCGCTGCAATGCGACAACAGAGACTGAGATAGCGCGCATCTCTCGTCATCTCCTTCCCCACCGCGGTAACCGCAAGGACGGGAATTCCATATTCGTTCGCCTGATTGATCAACTCAGAAAGGCTGAGTAACGTCTCCTTTTCATGCTCAGATCCAACGAAGATGGAGAGGGCAACTGCCGCCACATTGAGTCTTACTGCTTCCCTGAGAGATGTCGTAATACCTTCGTTCGACAGATCCTTGCCAATGATGCTCGTACCACCCGATACCCTGAGCACGATTGGAATGTCCAAGTCTGGGCTGACTGAAGCTCTGAGTACGCCCCTCGTGAGCATCAGAGAGTCGGCATAAGGCAACAATGGTCTGATCGTCTGTCCGGGATTCTCAAGCCCGGTAGTCGGCCCCAGGAAGTACCCGTGATCCACTGCAAGCATCACGGTTCGTCCCGTGTCAGGCTTGATGATTCTCGCCAAACGATTGCGAAATCCCCAGTCCATACAACTCCTTTCTTACAAGGTATGCTCTTATAACTCAGCAGGATTGCTGTGCTGCTGCAGCTGCCAATTCAACGCGATACACCCGAATACAAAACCCGTTACGCGTGCGTATGAGCTACGACCCGCTCGCCAGAGAGAACACGTCCTCCCGTGAGGACGCCTTTGACAGCAACTCCTTTGCTTTCTCTACTATCTTATCGTGTTTCAAAGCAACTCTGTAGGCTTCCTCTCTTCCGTAGAGCTTCAGGCTAATCTCCTCTTCTATTCTCCTCATGACGAACTCTCTCGATTTATCCAAGTCTTCGTCGCTGTAGGCGATTTCCTCGTCTGTCAGGTACGCTGCAAACTCACCGACTGCGGAAGCATCCACCACCACAGGCCGTGGCAGCTCAGGGTGGGCAACTGCGTAACGGGACGCGAATTTCTGGAACACATCCCTTCTGAGGAGATCGGTTTCGAAGGCGCTGTACTTGCCAGGCTCCACAACAAGATCCGGGATGATCCCACCACCGCCCGTCACTTCCCTTTGCAGGTTCCCAATCGTACGATATACGGAATCCGGACTCTCCGCAAGCTCTTCTCCCTTGTGGATGCACCGCCCTGAGGGGGTGTAGTATTTCGCCGTTGTGAGTTTGAGTACGTAGCCGTCCCCGACAGGCAATGTGGTCTGCACCGACCCCTTTCCAAACGTCGTATCTCCCATCACCAATCCTCTATCCCAGTCCTGTATCGCGCCAGCGAGTATTTCCGACGCACTCGCGGAACCTCCGTTCACGAGTATCACGAGCGGATAGTCTCCAAAGGACGGTTCTCTCAGCGATTTGAACTCCTTGTTGGAAGCCTGAATTCTCCCCCGGGTTGACACGATTGTCTTGCCCACCGGAAGGAAGTTCTCGGTCACCCTTACCGCCTCCGTGAGGAGACCTCCATGATTGTTCCTGATGTCAAGAATCAACTTCTTAGCTCCCATTCCCACCAGCTCCTGGACTGCGTCCTCAAGATTCTCGCCCGCACCCTCTGAGAAATGCACCAGAGGGATGTATCCAATGTCACCCTCCAGAAGCTCATAAAACGGTATGTTGTCAACCGTGATCACCTCACGAGTGAGGGTGTAATCAATCAGCTCATCCAGACCTTCTCTCTCAATGGTTATCGTGACCTTCGTCCCTGGATCGCCCCTCAACGTGTTTACCGCTTCCTTCAAGGTGATACCTTCGGTGCTCTCTCCTTCAATCTTGACAATTCTGTCTCCAGACTGAATCCCAATTCTCTCTGCGGGGGTATCCTTGAGAGGTGAAACGACCGTCAGTACTTCATCGCGAATAGTGATCCATATGCCCAGTCCTCCGTACTTCCCCCTCGTGCCTACCATCAGTTCATTGTATTCCTCCGGATCCATCAGCTCACACATGGGATCCAGAGAACCCAACATCCCATTGATCGAAGATTCAATCAACTCATGAGAGTTTGGTTCCTCAACGTAGTTCCTCAGGACGCTCTCCAGTATTCTCGAATAGAGATTGAGATCGCTCTTCAGGTTCTGTCTCCCATTCTGGGAGTATCCCAACCACCAGCCACCGAGCAGAACCACTGCAGCAAGAATGGCAAAAGCACCTGCGTATTTGAGCTTCCTCATCGTTCCCTCCTTTGCAATACGTTAACAAACGGAAGACCCAATGTCAAGCGACGGGACAAGAAGCGGAGCGCTGTACCCGGGCCATATACGCAAAAGCAGGTTGCTTGACACAGGGGTATCGTTATGGTACTCTTTCGGGCGAAAGGGGGAGTAATATGGGCAAGATACGAGTAGCCATAATCGGCGTTGGTAACTGTGCCTCATCCCTGGTGCAAGGCGTCCACTTCTACAAGAATGCAAAAGAGGGGGAGCGAATCCCCGGGATCATGCATGTCAATCTCGGGGGATACCACATTGGAGACATTCAATTCACCGCCGCATTCGATATAGACAAGAGAAAAGTAAGGAAAGATCTCGCCGAAGCAATCTATACATATCCTAATAACACGTATCGATTCTGTGATGTCCCGAAGACGGGAGTTCAGGTCCTTCGAGGAATGACTCACGATGGATTAGGCGAGTATCTCTCCAAGATTATAGAGAAGGCTCCCGGGGCAACCGCAGATATCATTAGAGTACTGAAAGAGACGAAGACCGACATGGTCATAAATTTCCTTCCAGTGGGTTCTGAGGAAGCGACGAAATGGTACATCGAGCAAGCTCTTGAAGCGAAGTGCGGATTCATCAACTGTATCCCGGTCTTCATTGCGCGAGAGAAGTACTGGCAAGGGAGATTTGAAGCAGCAGGGCTCCCCGTCATTGGAGATGACACAAAATCCCAGGTGGGAGCCACTATCGTTCACAGAGTGCTCACCAATCTCTTCATAGACAGGGGGGTTATCCTGGAACGCACCTCCCAGCTGAACGTGGGAGGAAACACGGATTTCCTGAACATGCTGGAAAGAAAGAGGCTTTCGTCGAAGAAGATTTCGAAGACCCAGGCAGTCACCTCACAGCTGCCATACGACATAGGTGAAGAGAACATCTACATAGGTCCCTCCGACTATGTGGCCTGGCTCAAGGACAGGAAATGGGCTCACATCAGATTAGAGGGAAAGACATTTGGTAATGTGCCTCTCAACCTCGAGTTGAAGCTTGAGGTCTGGGACTCGCCAAATGCTGCGGGTGTCGTGATCGATGCGATAAGATGTCTCAAGCTCGCGCTCGACCGCCGCATATCAGGAGCGATAGAAGAACCATCATCGTACTTCATGAAATCTCCGCCGGTACAGTATCCTGACCATGTCGCTCGTGAAAAGGTGGAAAGGTTCATCAGGCAGTCAGTGAAGGCGAAGAAGGCATAGCGTTGTCAGTGGGAGGTATTTTCATAACCTTTGAGGGAATTGAAGGAAGCGGAAAGAGCACTCAAGCGAAGCTACTGTACCACCATTTGAAGAGGAAGAATCTGGATTGTCTTCTCACCAGAGAACCTGGCGGCACCCGGGTTTCGGAGAAGATCAGAAGAATCATCCTCGACTCGGGAAATGTTACAATGCTTCCAAAGACCGAACTATTTCTTTACCTTGCCTCCAGAACCCAACACGTTGAGGAAGTGATACGGCCTGCGCTTGCCGCGAACAGGATCGTCATTTCGGATAGATTCTCCGATGCCACTCTCGCATATCAGGGTGCAGGGAGGGAGCTTCCCCTTAAGGTCGTTAAACAGTTGAACGAACTGGCGTGCGGGTCCCTCACCCCCGATCTCACCTTTCTTCTCGACCTTTCCGTCAAGGAAGGACTCTCCAGAGTACGAAGAGCGGACAGAATTGAAAGGGAAGAAGAGGCCTTCCATGATCGCGTAAGGAAGGAGTACCTGAAGATCGCTCAAGAAGAAGGAGAGCGCGTCATGGTTCTCGATGGGAGGAGAGGGAAAGAGGAGATCCACATCGAGATAGTCAAAATTGTCGATAGCTACATAAAAGCAGACGATGCGAAAACTCAAAATAGCAGGCACAGGATCTTGTCTTCCTGAGAGAGTACTGACCAACTTCGATCTTGAAAAGATGGTCGACACATCCGATGAATGGATCACGTCCAGAACAGGCATAAAGGAGAGAAGAATAGCCAATGACGGGACGGCGACTTCTGACCTGGTCATCGTGGCAGCCGAGAGAGCATTGGAGGCGGCAGGAATGGAGCCAGAAGAGCTTGACGCGATGATCGTGGCGACTGTAACCCCAGACATGTTCTATCCATCAACAGCCTGCTGCGTGCAGAAACAACTTACCCAAAAGAAGATACCGGTTTTTGACCTCTCTGCGGCGTGTTCAGGATTTCTCTACGGCCTCGAGGTTGCCAATGGTCTCATTGCGTCGGGAAGCTGCAAGAATGTTTTGCTCGCAGGAGCTGAAATGATGTCGAAAGTCGTCAATTGGGAAGACAGAAATACCTGTGTGCTCTTCGGAGATGGTGCAGGAGCCGTGGTTGTCTCGCCGACGGATGGCGATCATGGAATATACGCGTCTTGTTGGGGAGCAGATGGCTCAATTGGCGAACTCTTGATGCAACCGGCCGGTGGTACGAGAATGCCCCCCACCCACGAGACTATCGACAAGAAGCTCCACACCGTACACATGAAGGGCAATGAAGTTTTCAAGCACGCGGTGAGGGCGATGGGAGATGCTGCAACGCACGTGCTCAGGAAGGCTGGACTCTCGGGCGAGGATGTCGATTTCTTCATTCCTCATCAGGCAAATCGCAGAATAATCGAGGCCACGTGCAGAAGGGCGAAGGTACCGCTTGAGAAAACTGTGATCACGATCGACAAATATGGCAATGTTCCTGCAGCGACTATTCCCATCGCACTTGACGAAGTCGTGAGAGAGGAAAAGCTGAAGAGAGGAGATATCGTTCTGATGGCCTCTTTTGGTGGAGGATTCACATGGGCAGCAGCCGTTCTAAAGTGGTAGACAAGCTCGTAGAGGTAAGATTCCATGGACGCGGGGGACAGGGAACTGTCGTCGCATCGGAAGCCCTCGCAATGGCGTTGGCAAAGGAGGGAAAATGGGTGCAGACCTTTCCTGAGTACGGCGTGGAAAGGAGAGGTGCACCGGTCACGGCATTCACACGGATCTCCAAAGGAAGGATATATCTCCGCTGCAAGATATACGAGCCTGATCACGTCGTGATCCTCGACCCCACGCTCATCGAGGCGGTAGATGTCACTTCTGGCCTCAAGAACGGTGGATACATCATCGTCAATTCTGATAAGCCACCGGAGCACTTCAAGTTCTC
>Ga0111225_1079_pt1 | contig 8838 bp, 8 predicted proteins | sample DeeMarSWOR152_54_FD_80389 | JGI IMG/M metagenome (GOLD analysis project Ga0111225, IMG submission 80389) | candidate division TA06 bacterium DG_26
ACATTTCTTGACAAGATCTGTCTGCCATCCTAACGTGAAACAGGCAGGCGAAAAGCAAGGAGGTGACGGATGATCGATAATTGGTGGAGTTACAGGTTCAAGATAGACTGGTCAGGCAAGATAGAAGAGGTCAAATGGTGGGTTGACATTGCGATATTTGATTCCGTCGTCAGGGACATACTCACTCAAGTTCACGACAAGATTCGGTTCTGGAAAATACATCGGCGAGCACATGACGACGACAAGGGACACGTATTTACGTTCTTAACATGCTGTGAGGATGAACTCTACGAGTCTATGGACAGAATGATTCGAGAAAGTGCTATGCACCATAAGTTGGAGCAAGAAGGGTTGATAATCAAGTATAGCTCGAGCGAAGCAGACCCGAGGGAAATCGCCGAGCCGTACTGGCCTCCAGAAATCCAAGACTCTTGGTCTCACTATGTCATGGGAGCATCTGAGATGTTACTTGAGCTGGTAGACAGTATCAAGAAACGCAAGGCACATCTGGAACCCTGTGCTTCAATCCAGGAGATTGAGCGATACTATGTGAACTTGGATACGAATTTAGGGCAGCTTTGGTGTAACTATGGTGCTCATGCCTTCCTACACCATCTGAATGCGCTTTTTCGTTATGTCCCTGTCCTCGTGAAGTTCTGAGATATTAGGGGTATGCGGTGTTATCCCATGCCTGGGTTGACTAAGCACAATTCCCAGGGGATGTCAAGAAGGAGGAGATATGGAACAAAGTTATTTCTGGACTTTAAGCACAGTAGCTCAGGTGTTCGCCATTTTTGCAGGATTTATCAGCATCGTTTTAGCTGTTCGACTTGAGCACGGCTATGGAAGACCAACAGCGCATATGACCGACATAAAGCAATCCATCATGAACAGAATAGTAGTACCCTGTGTCATACTCGTGTGCGTCGCCACAGTCCTTCTGGCTTTTCGTGATCTATTACCTGGCGCTGCTCAAGTGAGTATAATTATAGTAATTCTTGTCGCCGCGGTCGCTGTTTTCCTTGTAGCGGTTAGAACAGTGTATCAAATATGGGATCTACCTATTAAGAAAGACACGAAGATAAAACAAGCATAGTACATTCCTTGACAACGATTGCCTACATCTCTGCGCTTTGAGCATCCTTAACTCGAGGCTGGCATGTGAGGCGGCACACTGCGCTTATCTTCTTGGAATTCCTTGCCTGCGCTGCACTCCATCTCCATCGTGCCCGTCTCTCAACGTTGTATGGACGAATAAACAACAGCCCCCCACACCAGGTTTGGCAGCGTAACGTGATCTGGTGGGCCTGGTGCGAGGGGCCTGGATTTCTGGTTCTTTCTTCCCGGTCTACTTATTTCGGTCGATATTCGAGGAACTCTGAACAACAAGGATGATTGTCATCTTAATCAGTGTTACGCAGGCTCACTACGGTATTCTATCCGGCCCATCCAGTGAAGGCCGGGATGAATAGGGCAATTATAGCGTCCGGATGCAATTTTTCATAGAAGTGTTCTTCTAAGCCTTCACCATTGATGTCTTGGCAAATCGTCAAAGAACAGACATACTCATCCAGAAGGTTCCTGAAAACGAGCAAGGCAGGTCTTCCTTCTGTGCCAAGAGCTTGCACCTCAACCTCGAAGTAGGGAGTTCTGTCAGGATAGTACGATCGGATTGTCAGACCAGAATTTTGACACAGTGTGACTAAAGCATTCGGATTGAACATAGGCACCAACTTGTACTCCAGTTCATACCAGCCCAAGTGTTGCACTCTCGCGATTATCTCGTTAATCCTTTCTTTTGCGCTGGCTGAGTAGTCAAACTGAAGTGTCATCTCGGACTTAACGGCTCTTTCTGGGCTTGTAATCTCCGTGAAGTCGGTCTTCATGCGTCCCACGGGAAATTCTATGACTCTTTCACGTGGTTTGAGGTCGCTCCGGATTTCTTTGAGATGGAACCAGTTCAGCAGAACAGCACACACATGCCCCGCCATTGCTATTTCCTGCTTCTTTGCGTATTGAAACGCCTGAAACAATTCCCAAGTTCCGCGTTCGTCTACCGAGACCTTTGCGTAGCTTTCGTGCTTGAGAATGATGTGCTTGACGTGTTTCTCTACCGCAAAAGTATGATGTTCCTTTGATTGAGGAGCTGAATCCATATCTGCCTCTATTGGTCTTGAACTATTCCGCACATCCCTCTGTCGGTGATTTGTGGATAGCGGACGAAATGTCTCTCGCCAAGGATCATTCTCTTATAAGAAAGTTCTGCGCTAACTTGCTTGTACTCGCAAAAGCTCGGCGTTCTACTGTTCTACTCCATTCTCCCCATAACTGAGCCGTGTGTCAATAAGACTCCTACCTCATCACACACACCTTCCTCGATGGTTCATCGCACCTCCAGAGTCGCGAGCCATATGTACGACCAGTCGTCGTCATCTACCCGTGTGAATACGAGCCTCCTTGAATCGGGCGACCACCGGGGGAGAAACGCATTATCTGCTATCTTCACCTGATTACCCCCATTCTCGTCCATTACCCACACCATTCTCGTCCATTACCCACACGGCGTCCTTATTCTCAAATGCAATCATCTCTCCATCTGGTGACCACGTGCATTCGGCTCCCCCCCAGTCAATCAAGGGTGTTCGCTTGTGAGTATCGACTGAGATTTTCCAGAGCTGCTCCCGGGTGTATATGACGTCGTAATCGAAGCTGCGTCGGTCGCCAACAATCTGAACCTCGGCACCGTGTACTACTATCTCATCTCCCCGCGGCGACCAACTGATGGACGAATATGAATCATAGGGGTATGGAAGTTCTACCAACTTACCCAGCTCCAGGTCTGCAATTACGATGTATTCCGGTCGTCCCGACATTTGGATTGAGTCACAGGAGCTTGTGTCAGTGTAACTCACAAACGCCAGCTTCTTAGAGTCCACAGACCATGCAATTGCCTCGGCACCGGTCCTATCGTCTGGGAGTAGCATCCTTTGAAACTCACCAGTACTCCCAGTGTACACTCCCAAGCCTCGTCCTAATTCATACCAGTGGAGGTCCATAGCCAGTCTCTTCCCGTCCGGTGAGACAAATCCCAGATATGGAGAGAAGCGACCGAAGGTGCCACGTTCCCACGAAAGGCGATATTCGCCTCGTATACGCTTTTGAACGTCTACGAATAATACCCTATCTTGGTCCGGCGTATCGGCAGCTCCCTGGAATACGAATACCCTCGTACCAGAATGGTCGGCGGTTGGAATGAAAGAACAGAACAGCGTCTGCCACCCAAGATACCAAAAATCCTGCGTCTTGAGCGTATTTGTATTCATGAGACAAATCTCCTGATCCTCAGCAAAGTTCTTCCAAGCGCCGTGTCGTACGTATGTGCCCGGCCGATACACTCGTGGCGTATCTTGACGAGCGCCAGCTCTGATGAACGCAATCGTAGTATCGTTTATCCAGAATGCATCATAGCTGATCGAGTCGGTTGTCAGTTGTTTCGTTTTTCTTACTTCAATTCTGGTGAGAGCGGTCGGCTGTCCACTACACAGGACTGAGGAGCAGAGAACCAGAAATACAGTGGTCGTGACCATCGTCGAAACGACCGTCTTCCAAAATGCCTTCATCTTCCGTCGTCTATCACTTCGCCTCCAAACCAATCTCATCCACAAACCCTCCCGACGTCACTCTGTCTCGATTTGCTCTATGTCCATCTCACTCTTCGTTCAATTTTATGTCAATGGAATGCTCTCCTACCTTACCACACACACCTTGCGCGTTGCAGTGAACTCTTCGACATAGACCCTGAAAAATCCTGGCCAAGTCACCTCAAGCCTCAAGAAATACGTCCCACTTGAAACCTTCTGACCATGGTTGTCTCTTCCATCCCAACTGACTACGTGGATGCCCCTGTCTTGGAACTCATCTGCGAGCACCTTTATTTCCTGGCCTAATAGATTATATACCTTAAGAGTGACTTTGGCTTCGTCAGGCATACCATATTGGATCACTGTGTGGGAACCAAAAGGATTTGGGTAGTTTCGAAGAAAGGGTCGAGGCCTCCGCTCGATGACAACCTCAGGCTCTATCCCCACCGCAGGAGCACCGTACTCGTAGGCACCCATATCGATAATGGCTACTTCATCTCCATTTCCATCCCAGATACGCTGATTGTCGAGAATATCCCAAGGTGGTAGGCTCAGTCCTGTAGTATCTGGTGTTCCTGCGTCGATGCAGGGAGAACCCTGTGTCAAACTGAAGTCAGCGTTGGTCGTATCAGCAAACAGCGGGTCTGCATCTATATTTCCTTCAAGCCAATATACTGTCCCATTGTCGTTGGTGACAATACCAGCAGAATCTCCCTGTATGTCGGAGTAATAAATGGTGATGGTATTCGACCGATACCGATGGTCAAAATGTATCTCTTCTGGAGTGTCATTCCATAGGACACAATTGCTTAGACTGGGACTGGAACTATCCGCACAATAAACGCCGCCACCCGATTGGCCAGCAGTATTTCCAGTTATCGTAGCATTGACCAAACTCGGAGTAGCTCTACTTTCGGAGTAGATCCCACCCCCAAAATGTGCACTGTTTTCGCCAAGGGTAACATTCGTTAGGTTCGCAGCGGACATGGGCCCGAAGTATATTGCACCTCCGTGATACGCGGTGTTCTCGCTAATGACAACATTAGTCAGACTTGCACTGTTGAACTGGCAGTGGATTCCACCACCTTCGTCAGCCACGGTATTCGCACGGATGATACAGTCAGTTAAGCTGAGGCTCGAACCGAGTCCGCAGCGAATCCCACCGCCGCCACTCCACACTGTGAGTCTGTGGGCGGAATTTCCATTGATGATGCAGTCGGTTAGGCTCAGGCTGGAGTTCATTCCACAGGAAATCCCACCACCACTCGCCACGTCACCATAAGCACTATTTCCACTTACGGTAACATTCGTCAAGTTCGCATTAGAACTATCAAAGTAGATTCCGCCACCTGCAGCTGTTAGTTCGCCATAAGCAGCATTTTGGCTTACAGTGACATTGATCAATCTTGGGCTGGAACCGTAGCAATAGATTCCACCACCAGAAGCTGCAATACTGGATGCAGCGTTTTCGCTCACGACAAGATCGCTCAGACTCGGACTGGAACTGTCACAGTAAATCCCGCCGCCATACTCAGAACGCCCGTTCCGTATGGTGAAGCCTGTAATGATAGCGGTGTGGTCCTCTCCATTCTCAAAAACCACGACCGGACCCGACGAATCACCATCGATAACGGTTGAAGAGATATACGACATATCACCTGTGATCAAGAACAGCGAACCAAGGATAATGTTCTTCCCGTCGAAGTTGATGTTTTCTACGTATGTAGCTGGATACACAAGAACCGTATCTCCACTGGAACTGGAATCTATACCTGCCTGAATAGCACTAATGGCAGAATCTGGGTGGACATGCCATATCGTACTGCTTGCTGTCCCGAACAAAGACAGCATTGCTATGACCGTCCCTGTCAATACAGCAACTCTTTGCATCTTTGCCCGTCCCTACCTCTACCTCACCACGCACACCTTCCTCGTTGCGGTCTGCTGGCCAACCTCAAGTCTCAGGAAGTAGGTGCCGCTGGGGACTCTGCGCCCTGAATTATCGGTGGCGTTCCAGGTGACGGTGTGGTGACCCGCCAGTTGGTACGTGTCGATAAGTGTTTTGATGCGTTGTCCCAGAAGGCCATAAATGGTCAAATCGACCCGACTGTCCTTGCATAAGTCGTACTCAATCCGAACTGCTCCATTAGTTGGGCTGGGAAAAACCCAAGCTCCTATGGGTCCACTAAGAACGGGTTCACGCTTCTCGTCTACGCCCGTCGGCTGGTGTTTGCTATAGTAGATTTCGAATCTGCTGATTTCAACAGGCTCCGTCCACACCAAGTGCAAGCAATCGGAGTCATCTACAGTTATGTCAGGATTCAGTGCGTTTGCCAATGAGCCCGAAACATCGATTGGGGCGGTCCAGGTGGTAGAGGTATAGTAAGCATACCAGAGTTCACCGCCTTGCCCACTCCAGACTACGTGGGGATGGCTGTCCACATCCACCACAATATCCGGTTTGTAGCCTTCCTCTTGGGTAAGGGTGTCCGACAAGGGGAATGGAGTTGACCACGCATCACCATCATAGAAGGAGTAGTAGATGTGGTTATTCCCCTCACCCCAAACCACATGGGGATAACCCTCCAGACTGACTGATATCTGCTGGTTGAAAGAAGTTCTGGGGAGATTTGATATATTCAAAGCGGTTGACCAGGAATCTCCGTCAAACCTTGAGTAATAGATTTCTCTATAGTAACTGGTATCGGTCTCTTCCTCCTCCCACACCACGTGCAGGTTAGACTCTGAGTCGATAGCCATCCTTGGCATTGACGAGTTACCCCTGGGATTATTCGATATGTTCACTGGCAGAGACCAGGCGCCATCCTCACCTCTTACGTAATAGACCTCAAACACACTTGCTGTTTCTGCACTCCAGACTATATGGATTCTGTTCACCGAATCGATGGCTATGTCACCCAACCGCGTAAATGCACCTGGCTGGAGACTATCAGTAAGGCACAGAGAGGCAGCAAACGAATCTCCGGTGAAGAAACTGTAGTATACCCTGGCTGGCCCTCCCATCATTCCCCAGTCCTCCCAGATAACATGAGGGTAACCGAGCGTATCAATCGCTATGCGTGTATCTTGAGAGCTTGTGGAATCCTTGGATATGTTAGTGGCACCTGACCACGTATCGCCGTCATAGTAACAATAGAGAACTTCTCCCGGGGTCCATGGATCCGTCTGGAAATCGGTCCAAACTACGTGAATGTCATTCCGCTCGCCGATAGCTATGGCGGGATGCATGGATTTCATCTCCGTGTTTGATATGTTCATGGGTATCGTCCACGCCGCTATTAGCTCGGGAATGAGCAACATTGCCAACGCTACAAGCAAGTTCCTCCATCCCCTCATCACATCCTCCTTGCTGGATACTTAATTCTGGCAAACCCGGGGTAGCGTGTCAAGTCTCAGTGAACCTACCCCCGTTCCTACTCAGGGAACGCCAGGAACTACTCCACAACGACATAAGGTGAACTCATCATAGCGGTCCGAGAATGAGCACCCTGACCAAGGGCCACTGTTTCGGATGTGTCCGACACACGTGTACGTATTTTGTGCGTACTTCAGACCGAAATAGGGGGAAATGCATGGTAATGGGTGGTAATAGATAGAATTGTTAATCCGTTACCTCACAAGGGGATGAGGCGTATCACTATGAATGTCAATCTATTCGAAAATACCCCCTAATCGGACTCACATACCAGAGGTCGCGAGTTCGAGTCTCGCTCCGCCCATTTGTTCTTGCGGGTGGCGTATCGTCTGCAATCCATGATAAGTGTTGCTAGTCCAGTTATAGCACCAGCGGTGTGCCGAGAATGAACGGCTCATTCGGTGGCGAAGAAATCCAGACTTCCAGAACAGAATAGTTGAAGGACCGGGTTGCATCTGCAGGAATAGGAAAATGGCGATTTCAAAACCAGGTTCAAAATAGACTGAATAACCGCCGATTTTCCCGAGTTGCCCATCCTGAATCTTCGACGTTACCCGGCCGTCTGTGAGGTCAACACATAGAATATGCTTGAGTCATCGATCTCCGTTATCTCAGTATGTACATTGAGTCCTGCGACCAAGGAGAGAAACTCGCTTGGCCCGACCGTCGTTGCCGTGAATCCATCCTTACAGATAATCACACCGTCTTTAGTCTTCTTGCAGTCAATCGGCCCAAGCAGTCCGGCGTCGGACTGGAGCTGAAACCACTGCAACCGAGGCTCCCAGAATTTGCTTGAATAGCTCGAGAAGAACAAAGTGCCGCCTGGTTTGGTAACGCGAAGACTCTCCCGAATCAGATTGCGCTGGTTCACATGGAATGCTGAGATTCCATTCTGGATACAGACGACCCTGTCGAACACATGATCCTGAAAACCAAGCTCTACTGCGTCCATGTTCAACAACAGGCAGTTTGAGAGATCATGCAACCGTTCTTGCCCAAAGAGCAAGTTTGCCAGTGAAAGGTCGATTCCGATCACGAGTCTCACAGTCTGGGACAACCTCGGCAATATACGTCCGTATCCGCATCCCAATTCCAGAACGACATCTTCTGGACGCACCCTTTCCGCCACATAACTCAGTTCTGCGTCAAGGTATTGGCGAACCCTCGGAGGTGCAATATCGTAGACTTGTTCGAGTCGCCTTCCATACAGCCTATCTGCGTAGTAGCTCTTCATGACAGGATCCGTCTACATGTGGGAATGAACGATTTACATGTCGCTGAGCAGACAGTCGTCCTCTATTTATCTTTCAGCTCTGTACAGTCGGTAGTCCAAGAGATCGGGAGGATTCTCCCAATCATACTGTCCATTCTCCAGATAGTACATGAGTCTTGGCAGGACGACGTTTCCCCAGGCATTCTTGAAATATTGAAGCGCGCGCCGCCATTCATCACCCTGTCCATATCCGATATTCCTGAACAATAGCCTCGTTCTGGTCCCTGAGAGGGGAAATAGATGCACATTGACGAACGTTCTTTGCGACCGAATCGCAGGGTTGTCCGGAGGCGCGTTCCAGGTGAATGAGAACATTCTCTCTCGTTCCATCGCCAGGATTCTCATCCCTTCCGAACCCTGCAGACCCTCGGGTGCTGAGGTATCAAAGAAAATCTCAAATCTGCCGTCAACCTTGAAATCTACCCGGCAATCAGGTGAGAAGAAGGACCTGATACCTCTCTCCGTAGTCCAGGCCTTCCACACATCTG
>Ga0111225_1055_pt1 | contig 8702 bp, 6 predicted proteins | sample DeeMarSWOR152_54_FD_80389 | JGI IMG/M metagenome (GOLD analysis project Ga0111225, IMG submission 80389) | candidate division TA06 bacterium DG_26
CTACGGTACGAGAAATATGGACACTCCCAGCCCTCAGGTCTGGGAGGCAGATGGATATCGGTACTACCAGTGGGCGATGCATGAGGTGGAACCGGTGATAGAAGAACCGCTGATGCCACCGATCGCCGAGGTCGTACCGAGAGTAGAAGTCTCAACCCTGGAAAGCTGGGACGCAATCTTCGACTGGTATCGCGATTTCCAGGTGGCAAGGATGGTGGTCACAGAGGAAATTCAAGGACTGGCCGAGGAGCTGGTCGAGGGTGCTCATACGGACGAGGAACGACTTGCAAGGCTGTACCATTTCGTTCAGACCAATGTGAGGTATATATCGATTAAGGGAGGGGCTGCGTCTTCTGTATCCGGACATCTCGCTCTGGAGACTCTGGAGAAGGGCTATGGGGACTGCACAGATAAGGCCATACTCTTTGCGACGTTGCTGAAGGCCGTCGGCATCAAGGCGTATCCTGTGTATGTGGGCACAAACGATGAGATCCCGACGCTCATGACCGAGGTTCCGAGCTACTACGGCAACCACTGCATCAACGAAATAGAGATAGATTCGAGCACGGTCTACCTTGACGCTACCGGTGAGACATCCCGGTATCCTTCGTTCTGGTCCGCTGACCATGACGTGTATGCGGTGAACGCCATCAAGAGGACAGTACAAAGAATTCCAGTTCCAGATCCTTCGGAGAACGCACGCACATATGAATACCAGATCACAGTGTCCTCTCGCGACTGCGAGGTCACCTTCGTGGCTCACTATTCTGGAGACTATGAGGACGCCGTGAGATGGCATTACCAGCACAGAAGTGAAGAAGAGACGAGGCAAATCATGGAGGAGATGATACACGAAATCACTCCCTACTCTGAGCTCATCGACTACTCGCTTGAAAATTTGCACGACATATCTCAGCCTTTCGGAATGGTCCTGAGATACCGATTGCGTAACTACCTTAAGAAGGCCGGAGACCTATTGCTTCTTGAACTACCCGACCTATCTGGCCGATATACATTCGACGAGGTGAGCCTGACAGAAAGGAGATATCCGGTTAGCTACTCTACATCTGCGAGAATCACACATTCCTACAGCATCAAACTCCCCGGGAACCTCACAATCGTGTACGTTCCTCGTGTACTTCATCTCACGCACTATACACACGATGGAGAACTATGTGCCGACTACTCAGCGGCTTTCACAACTGGAGAGAACGTCGTTGACTTCACGGATGACCTGAAACGATACAGGAGAGTCATTCCTGTCTCCTCGTACCATGACTACAAGGATCTCGTCGACAGGATATCCGTGTTCGCGAAGGAGAAGATGGTTTTCGAGGAGCGAACCGAATGAGACGCTGGGCAACTGTCTTCCTCCTTTTCTTCCTCTCGTGTACATTCTCTAAGACTGTCAGATTCAGCAGAAGGGACATCATCTATCTGTGGAATGGAGAGGAGCTCGTGGGTGAACTCGTAGAATGGAAAGGAGACACATTGGTCTTTGGCACACAGGACAGTACGATAAGACTTAATGTCTCCTCAGTCTCCAGTCTGGACTTCACCCGTAAGAGAGAAGGTGACTGGTGGGTTTCCAGAGATGAAATCGACGATCGACTGTTGAGGAATGTGCTGAGCTGGCAGACGGAAGACTGGTACCAGGACGGAGGTTATGTCACGCTACATCGCACGCGGAAATGCTCTCTCTTGGAGAACGGAAAGACTGTTGCGTCCGCACGCGCAATCAACAGGGTACTCACGGAAAGAGGCAAATCTGTGGCAAACCAATCGTTCACCTACTTCTCGAGTACAGACAGCGCCACTCTTCGATTCGCACGGGGTATCACCGAAGACGGAAAGGTCATCTCCATTCGTGAGAATGCAGTGCAAGATGCTCCTCTGTTTCCCGAATTCTTACTCTACGGCAACTTGAAACAGAAGAAGTTCGCCATTCCCGAGGCCCGTATCGGCTCATTTCTTGACTACTCCTACGAAATCGTGGGGAAGACAGGACCCATGACGCCTTTCTTCCTGAGTTTAGGTATGGGCGGATGGGAGCCGATCAAGGTTGATTCGGTCGTTCTGGAAGTCCCCCGAGATGCACACGTTCGCTATCATGCAGAGGGACTGCCTGAGCCAACAATCGAGCGAACGGAGCAGGGGCTGGAGTACGTGTGGGTTCTGAGGGACTGGGGACCCCGCAGGCGCGAGTCGCTTGCTCCTCCTCCACTGGACGTCTTTCCGCGACTCACCATCGGCGACTCCACGGAGTGGTCAGATGTCGACCGCCTTCTCTGCTCAGGATTGGATGACAGTTTGCGGTATCCGGTGGAACTGATAGAGAGATTGGAAGGCATGCGTGGCCTGCAATCCCGTGTCCTTCTGGATTCTCTGTACTCCCTGGTGTGCAGGGAGATACGATACGCTCCGGTGCCGATATGGGCGAGCGTACCCATTCCGAGGAGCCCTCTCGGGATATACAGGTTGAAATACGGAAACAGCCTTGATAAGAGTTACCTCCTGTACGCACTGCTCAGAAAGAGTGGAATCGACGGTCATCTCGTCCTTGCGCGATCGAGAGAGCAAGGCAGGCTCGTCATGGAGGTTCCATCTCCGCGTCAATTCTCTCACGCACTCCTTCTCATCGTGATGGAAGGCGACACCCTCTTCCTGGATCCAAGAGACGATGCATATACAAAAGGATACATAGATCCTGAGATTCAAGGTCAGGATGGACTTGTACTCGCCGGAGGGGGAAGATTCGTGAAGATACCTTCGTTAGAGGAAGAAGGCCTGATCTCTGAGATGACTGTGGAGATTCAGGAGGATGGTTCATGTGATGTGGCTAAGGCGGAGCGTTTTCTGGGTAAGCATGCAGTAGACGTGAGGAGGCTCAAAGAACTGAAGCAAGAGGAATTGAGAAAAACCCTGGAAGAGGAAATCGCCTCGCATCATCCTGGTGCAGAATTGCTCGCATATTCGTTTTCTCCCCTGTCGGATCTCACTCAGGAAGTGCACCGTTCCATCCGCTATAGAATTCCTCATTTCGCGATCCGAGCAGGTGATCTTCTGTTTCTGCCGTTACCGGAGATCGACTACTCTGCGACATCTGTGGGCTCGATTGAACGCACAACGCCTCTCTTCTTTGAGACATCGGATTTCCGGCAGCACACCATCCGATTCATTATTCCAGAGGGATTCACGGTGTATCACGCAGGAGGGAAAAGGAGCTGCGAGCGAGACTCCGTTTCTTTCTCTTCCCAGTTCTCCGTTGGACGGAAGGAGGTGCAGTACGAAGACCTTTTCGCACGGACGGCTCGACTCATCTCTCCGTCCAGGTATGGGGAGTATAGGACGTGTATTCAATTGATGAGTGAAGTGCCACAGGAAATACTTGTTCTGAAGAGAATGCGATGACCTGAGAAACCCGGCTGGATCTTTGCTATCTCACTACTCAAGAACGACAAGTAGATCACCTTTGTCGACGGTCGTTCCCTCTCTCACCAATACTTCCTTCACCTCTCCGCCCGCCGGAGCCTTCAACTCGTTCTGCATCTTCATGGCCTCAAGTACTACCAGCCCCTGTCCGCGAACCACTTTCTGACCTGGGACGACCTCTACGGCCACAACCAGACCAGGCATTGGAGCATTCAATTCAGTTCTTCCTGCCTTCGGCGAGACCCTCTTCACGACCTTATCGATCTCCTTCTGCAGTTCGTTTTCCACCTGGACTTGCGAGCTGACGCCCGCCGCAGATACCACATCTCCCTCCATCACCACATCATAGGAGCGGTTCTGTATGAGAAGGGAAACGTGAGAGGGATCTGCCACCTCGACACAGGAGACACTGACGGGCTTCCCATCAACCAGAAGATCGAATACCAACTCTCTTGACCCGGCATTCGTCCTGAGCACTTCTATTCTGAAACTCTTTTCTCCCACTGATACTATGTACGCCATTCCTGTCCTGATCCTTGCAGTGACTGCGTTCTCCCAATCATCTTCCAGTTCGAATATGTTTCCTTGGGTGTGGTAACGCGGACTTTCATGTTCTTCCTGTGCGTCATCAAGACCGCAGCAATCGCAAGTACAGAAGGGTCGACGTCGTGTGACATGGGTTCTGAGGATATGCGTTCCACTATTCCCGTGTCATAGTTGCCACTCAGGAAGGACTCGTCATGCAGTATTCTCTGATGAAACGGGATCGTCGTCTTTATTCCGTGTATCCAGTATTCTTCCAGTGCTCTCCTCATCCGTACGATCGCCTCTTCTCTCGTTTTGCCCCATGCGAGAAGCTTCGCGATCAACGGATCGTAGTAGAGTGATATTTCGAGACTTTCGAAAATACCGCTCTCTACCCTTATTCCCGGGCCACCTGGCTCAACCAGGCGAGTGATATTGCCAGTTGATGGCATGAAATCGTTGAATGGATCTTCAGCAGATATCCTGCATTCAATCGCAGAGCCTATGAGCGAAACCTGGTCCTGCGTGAGTTCCAATCCTTCTCCAGCCGCAAGCGAAAACTGATGCTTCACAATGTCAATTCCTGTAACCAACTCAGTGACTGGGTGTTCTACCTGAAGTCGCGTGTTCATCTCAAGGAAGTAGAACTTTCTCTCTCTGTCCACCAGAAACTCAACGGTACCGGCATTCGTATATCCTGAGGCGAGAACAACCCTTGTGGCAACATCTCCCATCTCTTGCCTGAGTGATTGGTCCACGATGCAGGACGGAGATTCCTCTATCATTTTCTGATGTCGCCTCTGCACCGAACACTCTCTCTCCCCGAGATGAACCACGTTGCCGTAGTTGTCAGCGAGAATCTGGAATTCGATGTGGCGTGGATGCTCAATGAACTTCTCCACATAGATTCTCCGATCATCGAAGGCTGATGCGGCCTCAGACATCGCCGTCCTCAAGGCTCCGCCGATCTCCTGAGGGGCAAGAATCTTCCGCATCCCTTTTCCACCACCGCCTGCCGCTGCCTTGAATATCACAGGGTAGCCTATGTCTTCGCACACTCTCCGCGCTTCGCTCTCATCGGAAACGGGCTCGGATCCAGGGATGACCGGCACATCCGCGTGCTTCATGGTGTTGCGCGCCTTTGTCTTATCCCCGAGAAGCCGTATTGCCTGGCTCGTGGGGCCCACGAAGGCGAGTGCTTCGGCCTCGCAGGCCTCAGCGAAGGCAGCATTTTCCGCCAGGAACCCGTACCCGGGGTGGATCGCCTGAGCCCCGGATTGCTTCGCCACCTCTATGATCTTGTCGATATTGAGATAGCTTTCGGTGGATGGGGGAGGACCGATACGATAGGCTTCATCGGCATATCGCACATGCGGAGAACTCCGGTCAGCATCAGAGAAGACGGCCACGCTCGGTATGCCAATCTCCCTCAGCGCCCTGAGAATCCTCATCGCGATTTCTCCCCTGTTTGCAACGAGCACCTTGGTGAACCTTCGCGGAGTCTTCATCATCACTGCATCCTTAAAGAGGTATGTTTCCGTGCTTCTTTGGCGGATTTGTGTCTCTCTTATTCTCCAACATCAGAAGAGCCTCTATCAGCCTCGGTCGTGTCTCACTCGGACTGATGATGTCGTCTATGAAGCCCTCGCTCGCAGCCACGAACGGATTCGCAAACTTTTCCGTGTACTCCTGCGTCTTCCTTGTCTTCACCTCATCCGGATTCGGCGCCTCCTGAATTTCCCTTCGGTACAGGATGTTTACAGCTCCATCCGGTCCCATGACGGCGATCTCAGCGGTAGGCCAGGCCAGGTTCACGTCAGCCCGTATGTGCTTCGAGTTCATGACGCAGTAAGCGCCTCCGTACGCTTTCCGGGTGATGACCGTCAGGCGGGGCACGGTTGACTCACAGAACGCATACATCAACTTGGCTCCATGTTTTATGACTCCCCCGTGCTCTTGTGTGGTGCCTGGGAGAAAGCCAGGTACGTCCACAAAGGTGACGATGGGGATGTTGAAGCAGTCACAGAATCTGACAAACCGAGCTCCCTTTATCGAGGAGTCTATGTCAAGCACGCCTGCGAGTACCGCCGGTTGGTTTGCCACAATGCCGACCGACCTTCCATTCAGTCGCGCGAAGCCAACCACAAGGTTTTCCGCATACCGGGGCTGGACTTCGAACAACCTGCCTTCATCGACGACTCGCTTTATCACTTCTTTTATATCGTACGGTTTAGTCGGGTTCTCCGGAACAATGTGGTCGAGTTCGGGGTCAGTTCTGTTCGGATCGTCTGAGCACTTGAGTCGGGGAGGGTCATCGACGTTATTTGACGGAATATAGCCCAGAAGCTCTCTTACCATGGATAGGCACTCAGGCTCACTGGATGCGAAGAAGTGGGCCACACCACTCTTCGTATTGTGAGTCGTTGCACCACCGAGTTCTTCAAATGTGACCTCTTCGTGTGTCACTGTCTTTATGACGTCCGGCCCGGTCAGAAACATGTGAGAGGTGTGTCCTACCATAAACACAAAATCGGTAAGCGCCGGGGAATAGACAGCCCCGCCAGCGCATGGTCCCATTATCGCGGAGATCTGTGGAATCACTCCGGACGCGAGTACATTCCTCAAAAAGATTTCTGCGTACCCTGCGAGGGAGTCGACTCCTTCCTGAATTCGTGCGCCTCCTGAATCCTTAAGGCCAATGATGGGAGCACCATTCCTCATGGCCAGATCTTGGATTTTGCAGACTTTGTCCGCGTAAGCCATGCTGAGCGAACCTCCAAATACTGTAAAATCTTCAGAGAGAACATACACGAGCCTTCCGTCAATTGTCCCGTACCCAGTAATGACGCCGTCTCCCAGGATCTTCTTCTCCTCCATTCCGAAGTCGTGACAGCGGTGTACCACGAACATGTCCAGCTCTCTGAAACTACCGGAATCGAGGAGAAGCTCTATTCGTTCTCTCGCGGTCAATTTGCCCTTCTCATGCTGTTTCGCGATTCTCTCAGCTCCGCCACCCAGGAGCGCATCTTTTCTTAACTGCTGGAGGTGCTCCAGTCTCTCTTCGATATTCATCTCATCCTCCCGCTGAAGCAGACAGGGGTCAGCCTCATCTGTGCTCCTCGGTTATCATCAGTGTGTCGTCACGCTTTACGAGGTACCCCATGCCCACTTTTGGATCGTGCTCAAACACGAGTAACCAGTGTTCATTGAGTGCACGCTCCAGCAATCGCTTCTTCATGACAACGGTGTCAAGCGGATACAGGTCATATCCCATTAGCCATGGTATCTTGAGGTGGTGAGATGTGGGAATGAGATCTCCCAGATAGAGAGCAACCTGGTCTCCTCTCCTGATGAGGACCACCTGATGGTGGGCAGTGTGCCCTCCAGTGACCAAAACCTCCACACCTTCGACTATCTCACGTGCACCCTCGATCAGTTGCAGCTTACCCGCTTCTTCAAGTGGAAGGAAATTGTCCTCTAAATAACTGCCCCTGGTGCGATCGTTGGGACTGATGGCATCTTCCCATTCTCCCTTCTGTATCACATAGCTGGCTTTCGGAAATGTCGGTACGGTATTCTCCATGTGCCTGCGCGTATTGCCACCCGCGTGGTCGAAATGGAGGTGTGTGTTGATGACGAAATCTATGTCTTCCGGCATCAGGCCCAGTTCACCGAGGGATTCGAGCAGGCTCGTCGACCGGGAAATCGCATAGATATCTCTAAACTTCGGGTCGAGTACCTCACCTATTCCCGTGTCAACGAGCAAATTATGCTTCGGCGTCACAATGACAAGACAGTTAAGGCCGAGTTGGATGCGGTTTAGAGTGTCTGAAGGGATGGATTTCTGCCAGAGCACCTTGGGAACTACGCCGAACATCGCGCCACCGTCCAGACTGAAAAGTCCGTCCGAGAGGAGGTAGAGCTTGTAGTCGTGCAAGACAGCGTGCCTCAGCATTTCACATTCTCCTTGATGAAATCGGCGATCTCACTCGTGGGGGTGCCAGGTCCGAAGAGCTTCTTGATACCAATCTTCTCCAACTCACGAGTATCATCCTGCGGAATAATCCCTCCTCCTATCACGATGATATGTTCAGCTCCAGCCTTCTTGAGCAACTCCAGGATTTTGGGCAATATCGCCATGTGAGCACCCGATAGAATGCTCACTCCAACAACGTCGACATCTTCTTGAATCGCAGCCTCGACTATCATCTCGGGAGTCTGATGCAAACCGGTGTATATCACTTCCATTCCCGCGTCTCTGAGCGCAGCAGCCACAACCTTCGCCCCTCTATCGTGCCCATCGAGTCCTGGCTTCGCAATGAGCACCCTTATTCTTCTCTCCATGCTACCTCCGTCGTTCGCGCCACCTTCGCCCCGTCACCAGAATATCGGGGGCTCCCTGTATTCTCCGAATTCCTCCTTGAGCAGATCGACCATCTCACCTATCGTCACATAGACCTTCACACAGTTCAGGATTCTCGGCATGAGATTCTGACCGGTCTCTGCAGCCTCCCTCAACTGTTTGAGCGTTTCTTTCACTCTGACACCGTTTCTCTCTTTCCTCAGGGATCGGAGTTTCTCGATCTGAGCACGTTCTACTGACGGGTCGATCTTGAGAATCTCTATGGAAGGTGGTTCTTCATGAACGAACTCATTCACCCCGACCACAGTCTTTCTCTTCTCTTCTACGGCCTTCTGATACAGGTACGCCGACCGAGCGATTTCTCTCTGGAAGAACCCCTTAT
>Ga0111225_1056_pt1 | contig 8666 bp, 6 predicted proteins | sample DeeMarSWOR152_54_FD_80389 | JGI IMG/M metagenome (GOLD analysis project Ga0111225, IMG submission 80389) | candidate division TA06 bacterium DG_26
AGCGCGACGAGTGGATTGGCGATTTTGCCATAATCGTCGAGCTTGGTGGGGATGATTACTATGCAGGAAGAATCGGAGGTGCGGTGGGAGTACTGGGATCACCGTTCTCAGTGGTAATTGACTGCGAAGGCGACGACCTGTACACATCCACCAAACTGTTCAACTTCGGTTCCGCAATCTTTGGATGTGGCGTGCTTATGGATCTGTCAGGCCATGATGTCTACAGGGGGTCCCATTACTGCGAGGGAGTGGGGCTGTTTGGTGTTGGATATCTATGGGATGGTGGCGGCGACGACATCTACGATGGGGGGTACTTCGTCCAGGGCGGAGGCAATTTCGGGCTTGGTGGGGTGATAGACTGCGCAGGAAACGATTTCTACAGGTCTTACAACTGGGCTCAAGGTGTCGGTTCAGTACTGGGTTGTGGTCTGTGTGCGGATCTGGGAGGTCACGACATCTACTATGCAGGAGGGCGATACCGGCATACCCCTCTTCTCCCGGATGACCACAGGTCTTTTGCACAAGGATTTGGAATGGGATGGAGGCCAGATGCATCAGGGGGCGTAGGGCTTCTCTACGACAAGGAGGGTAATGATTTCTACTGTGCAGAGGTGTATGGGCAAGGCTGTAGCTATTGGTATTCCCTTGGAATGCTCGTCGACGGGTCTGGTAACGACTACTATAACGCTGCTGAATATGCTCAGGGAGCCGGAATTCATCTCTCTGTTGGAGTTCTCATCGACAAAGACGGAGATGACCACTACTTCTCGCGGTACGGTCCTGGACAGGGAGAAGGACATGATCTCTCCTGCGGTATTCTCATAGACAAGAGGGGAGATGACAGCTACACCATAAGCGGTGGGCAGGGGATCGGACTGACGAACTCCTTCGGCTTGCTGGTCGATTCGGAAGGAAAGGACCATTACGCTACAACAGAGGAGCTCGGACAGGGGAGCGCCAATCAGACCCGAGGTTTCGGAGGAATAGGGATCTTTCTCGACCTGGAGGGGGAAGACAGTTATCCAAGAGGCACACATGGTGAGGACGGCGGGTTCTGGGCCTCGGGAATGTGGGGTGCAGGAATGGATCTTCCTCGAGTCATATCTCGAGAGGAACAACTGGAGCCTGACACCCTTCTTGAAACCATAGAAGATATTTTCGAGGAGGCGGCATTGTGGGAAGTAAGTGAGAACAAGAAACGGGTGAGATGGGCAAGAGAAAGACTGGTAGAATTCTGTATGGAAGCGATAGAATATGTGTGTGAAGAGAAGATCGATACGAAGAGCGGCCTTGAGCTACGGGCGATCGAAGAACTCGCTCTGGCACTCCCAGACTCCATTCTCCCTTCTCTTCTGGATCGCCTTCAGGATCAAAGACCAAGAGTACGAGCGAATTCGATATACCTTCTGGGCAAGACCAAGGCGAGTGAAGCGATTCCTCCACTGGTTGAAGCCCTGAAGAAGGCGGAGAACAAACCGAGATGGGTCCTGAGTGCCCTCGGAGACATCGGGACTACGGAACCACTCTCAGACATACATCCTTATCTGAGGAGTGAGGACGAGACCGCAAGAATCGCAGCAGCGGCTGCGCTCGGTAAGATAAGAAACCCTACCAGTATCTCCTATCTCGTGGAAGCGCTTGGAGACGAATCGTTCACAGTGAGAACCGCAGCGGAGAACGCGCTCGTGGCCATAGGTGATTCCTCCATTCAGTTGATGCTTGACGGGTTGACTGATGCCGATCCTCCCTCATTAGTTCACCTGATTCATGGACTCGGGAGAATTGCGGAAGAGCTCGACACACTCGAGGCCCGCACTGAGAGGATCATCATCAAGAAGGCGCTCCTCCCATTCCTGGATGGCGATGAGGTCTCTCTCCGGGGATATGCGGTGGAAGCTCTTGGAAGACTGGGAGGGGAAGCTACGCGTGGCCTTCTCCGAATGCGGATGGCGGATGAGTTGGATCCATTCGTTCTGGGGAAGTATCAGGCCGCAGTGGACTGAGTGGGGGGTGAAGATTCTGGACTTACATCGTATGCACTTCACGGTGTACATCGGGACACATCCTTCAGGGCAGTCACTCCACCAGGACGTTGATGAACTGAAAACTCCCCTGTCTGAGGTACGCGATGAAGAATCCAATCACCACCAGGAGCACAACGAGCGGAAGAAGTCGGCGATAGACCTGGACGAGATCAGCCTTGAAGTAATCCTTCGTCACGACAAAACAGAGATGAGTCGGAGAGAGAAGTACACCCGCAAAGCCGCAAAGATAGAGGAGGAAGACCAGGTTGAGGTTGGCCTTAAGAAGGTGGAGAAAGATAGGAGTGGCGACCCCCACAAATGCAGCTGTGACTCCCGTGAGCAAACCGACGATGAATGGTATGCTGCAGAGCGAAACGATGGCCACGATCCCTGCCTCACCCTGTACCTGTGAGAACGCGCCTACGCCTCCGGACTCATCGAGTACCTCCTTGAAGATCATCACAGCGCAGAGAAGCAAGAATGTCCTCGGTCTCGCTCCTCTCACCATATGAGAGAGTATCGAACGTACATCGACGCGGTGGAATAGAAAGACTGCCACGAGAATGGCGCTGAGTGAGATGATCAGTTCCACTTTCAGAATCAACACAAGACAGACGATTCCCAGTATGGGCCAGACGGAGATGAGAAGTGAGAGGAGCGTGCGCTCCTTCCTGCCTTGGTCTCTTGGTAGAGGTCTGGAAACACGCCGGAAGAGGTACACGAGACCCAGGATTAACGATACCAGTACCAGGGGAGACTGTAGGGCCACGATCCGCTCAATTCTGACACCGAGGAGAGCGGAGATGAGTATCACCCCTGGATACAGTGGCCACGCATACTCCCATATGTGTCGGAACCAGAAGTTGATAAAGGTCTTCTCCTCTGCAGAAAGACTGACGCGCGCACCCACTTCTCCCACGATAGGCGCGGACATCATGGCCCCCGCCGGCATGGGAAGAAGTCCGAGAAGAACAGGAGGTATCGCCAGCACGAGGCGAATGTCGCGGAACGCATTCTCCAGGGCTTCTATCAGTCTTGTGAAATACCCCAGACTGCTCAGAGCCTCCCCGAGTGTGGCGATGAGGTAGATCGCAACAATCAACTCGATGGTGGGAAGCCCGACGGCACCACGGAGCAGGGACACCAGAAGCGGTCTCATCTCGAGTCCGTAAAGAAGTGCAGTACTGAGGGATGCAATGAGCAGGACGATCCACAGTTCATATCTGAAGCGGATGAGAAGAAGGGCAATTCCCAATACCAAGAGGAGCTTCATCATGGTCGGGTCTCAACCTCCAATCTGTTCCCGAAGGGTTTCAAGTATGAGGTCAACCTCGCCTCCCGTATTGTAGAGATGCGGTGATATCCTGATCCAACCATTACGGAGTGAACATGCGATATCATTGTTTGATAAGGAGTTCCAGAGTTCCTGAGATCCGATACTGGGATGCCTGAAACTGAGGATGCCTGACCTCAGTTCTGAGTCGAGCGGAGTGAGAATCTCGCAGTCCAGCTCTACAAGCCCCTTCAGCAGTCTGTCAAGCAGTCGTGTTACCCATCGCTCAATCCTTTCGGGTCCAATGGAGAGAATGATCTTCAGGTTCTCTCTCATTCCATGAACGCCAATATGATTGAGAGTGCCTTCCTCCAACCTTAGCGCGTTCTCCTTGAGCGGTGCTGGTGTGGTAAAATCCTGGAAGTTGCTCCAGTCAGCACTGAGCCAGCCGATATTGCACGGTTTCAGTTCCTCGAACCGTTCGCGGGACACATAGAGGATTCCCGTTCCCTGCGGACCGAAGAGCCACTTGCTCGCACCGGCAGAGAGAAAGTCACATTGCGTCCTGTGGCAATCGAGTCGTAGGGCGCCCAGTCCCTGTATCCCATCTACGATGGTGAATATTCCTCTGGTTCGGCACGACTCTCCCAGCTCCTCCAGTTCAAGGCGTTTCCCGGAGAGGTAGTGTACCCAGTCTATCGAGATGGCTCTCGTATGGGTATCGACGCAGTCGAAAAGGCGCATGACGAAGTTTTTGCCTTGGGGGTCGTTCGAGGGGTCGTGAAGCGGAACCCAGCGCTTCTCCACGTCGGGAAGAAGGTAAAGCCAGGGGTAGGTGGTAGCGGGAAACGCATCCTTCATCACTACTGCGTTGTCTCCGGGTCTCCATGGAATTGCATGCATGGCGGTAAGAATTCCCTCAGACGTGTTCTTGATGAAGGCGATCTCCGATGGACTCACGTTCATGAGGCGAGCCGCGAGTGACCTCGTCTCCGCAACCGTTTCGAGACACTTCGTGTACTCGACTTTTCCTTCTTTCATGTAAGCCTGAAGGAGTTCGCCTACTGCCTTCGAGGCGGGTTGGGACATGGGTCCATCTGATGCGTGATCGAAGTAGATGCGGTGCCTCGTTACAGGGAAGAGGCTGCGGATTGTGTCTGTGTCCGGATACGCGTCTTGAGAGCACATATCTCGATCATGGAACAGCCGTGAACGAGCTCATAATCTCCTTTTCCGAACTATTTCCTGGGTAGGCTTCAACTCCGAAGTCTTCTTCAGCATTGCTGAAATCGAACAATACCTCTCTTCAGAGAGGCGTATTGCGCGCAGCAACTTCTCCTCAGGAATATCTTCCCCTGCGATCACGTATTTCATCGCTATCTTCCTGTATACCTTCGGATGTTCAGCTGCCCGCTCAGCCTGTATGTCGATCCTGAACTCGTCGAACTCGATTCTCATCTTTCTGAGAATCGACACGACGTCCATCCCTGTGCAGCCTCCCAGTGCTATCAGTACGAGTTCCATTGGGCGGACTCCCGCGTCTTTCCCCCCGGAAGTCGGCGAGCTATCCATCACGACAGGATGTCCGGAATCGGCGATTCCCTGAAACTGCATTCCTTCAACCCATTTGACGGTGGCTTTCATCATGCCCGCCCTCCTCTCGTGCGTGTGAAGAGAGAGTGAGATCCTGCCATCTATCAGCCAGGATGCCGGCGACCCGTTCAAGGAAGGTGCGGTCTCTCTCGCCGAATGCGCTCTTCTGGTCCGAGTCTATGTCTATTTCACCCACCACCCTTCCCTCCTTTTTCACAGGTACCACGATTTCCGAACGCGTCGATGGAAAACAAACGAGATACCTCTTGTCGACCGAAACGTCGCCTACGATTTCCGTTCGACCGCTACGGGCTGCACTTCCACATATGCCTTCTGTGATGGGGATCCTCAGGTGTTCTGTCGCTTGAGGTCCGCGCCACGCATGAAGGACCAGTTGCTGCCGCTCAAGGACATATATACCCACCCATGAGTAATGTGCGAATAGATCGTAGAGGACGTCCACCACCCCCTTCAGGGTGGTCTGTAGGGCTACTTCCCTGAGAGGTTCTCGATGCACTTGAGCCCTCCGTCCAAGTCCCCTATGAGAATCTGAAGGTCTTCCAAACCTGTGGAGAGCCGAACCAGACCGTCACCTATCCCCATCAACTCTCTCTCGCTCCTGGAAAGACCGACATGCGATGTGGACGCAGGATGAGTGATCAGCGAGTCACACCCTCCGAGGCTTGGTGCGACCTTTATCGTTCTCAGTGATTTCAGGAACCGCTGGACTCCCTGTACATCCGTGTCCAGTTCGAAGGTAACGACGGCACCGAATCCACTCATCTGCCTTCTTGCCAGTTCGAAATCTGGATGAGATTGAAGCCCCGGATACCATACCCTACGAACGTACGGCTGGGAATCGAGGTGCCTCGCGATTCCCGCCGCGTTATTACTCTGCGTGCGCAATCGCAGTGTGAGAGTTTTGAGCCCTCTCCAGCAGAGAAAGGCGGCATGGGGATCCATCACACCACCCAGCAGCGTTCGCATTTTAGACATCTCATTCATGAAGTCCTTTTTCCCTGCTGCAAATCCACCTATGAGGTCATTGTGTCCTCCGAGGAATTTGCTTGCGGAATGAACCACAACATCAGCTCCGAGTGCAATGGGACGCTGGTTGACCGGAGTGGCAAAGGTGTTGTCAACCACCAGGAGAGCTCCCGCTCCATGCGACGCATTCGCCGTCTCTTCTATCGGGAAGACTCGCAGAAGGGGATTGGTAGGCGATTCGATATACACCAACCTGTGTTCCTTCTGGAGGAGCCTCGTAAGATTCTGTCCATCCTGGAGTCCAATCCAAATCGGTTCTATCCCCCATCTCGGCAGCAGGTCTCTAATGAATTCGAAGGTCCCACCATATACGTCTCTCAGGACTATCAACCGGTCTCCCTTTCTGAGCGTGGTGAGAAGAAGTGTGGCGATAGCCGCCATTCCTGAGGAGAATGCGAGAGCGTCCTCCGCCTCCTCGAGCTCCATAACGGTCTCTTCGACGGCACGAACGGTCGGATTTGCCCACCGGGAGTAGACATAATCCCCCTCTGCGATCGCCGCGGTCAGATCAGGCAGGGATTCGAATTGAAACACTGCAGAACGATGAATGGGGGGAACGATGTCTTTTCCTCTCATACAGGCCTCAATTTTCCCTTAGGATAAGAAACGTGTAGCGCGTGTCAAGAGCGCAGGGTGGGAGGGAAGCTTCGAGACATGCGGTCAGAATATATAGGAGAGGCTCGTTTTGACTCCTTCGAAATCAGGTTCAAGGCGACACCAACCACCAGAGCACACGCGACCACCCTTTATGGACCCGGCGAGGAGACGCACATTCAGATTCGACAAGAGATCCACCGCTACTTCTCCGGACAACCAAAATGTCTCTGCCGAGCGTTCTTCCACCCTTCTGGTTCGGTGGTCAGCTCTCACGGTCAATGAAACCAGTGTGGAATGGGTGTAAGAGGCTACAAGGCCTGGTTCCGCGTACTCAAGTTCTCTCCATGTTGAGTCTGCCGTTTGCCATTGCTTCTCCTGCACGAACTGCTGAGATAGTTCGAGTTCAATGGCATCGCCCCATGGGAGGTAGTAGGACACACCGGCTATTGGCGCGGTAGAGAGTTTCCGGATTCCAGGTTCAACTTCTCTCTCATTACTTCTCTCGAACCCTACAGTGAGCAGGATATTGTCGGAGGCGTCATACCTGAGCTCGCCATACACCTCTCCCGTCCATTGCGCACGATCACGAGTTTCCAGGAACCCATACTCCGCTTCCACATAGAGGGATGGAGTCAGGGACGCGGATACGAGTGCGCTTCCTCCACGTTCGTCCAGACCTCGGTTAATAGAAAGTCCGCTTCTGAGTGGAGTCGGCGGGTCGTTGTATCGTGTGTCCGGCCCTCCCGCGGCCAGGTCGAGGTAACTCACATACTGCGCGGTGAGACCTATCCCATGCGCGCTGCCAGAGGCAGAAAGAAAAAGACCCTCACCGGTGACGCGACCCTGCGTCGCAGTACACGCTAGTTTTTTCGCATACTCAACATAGGTGTCCCAATCCGAGAACGAGCAGGTAATGTTGCCTCCGATCAACTCGGTGAAAGCACAGGGTTGGATGTCCGATCTGCTCATCAGCCTGAGATAGCTGCCTCCGAAAGAGATTCGTCTATTCGGAGAAATCTGAAGATCAGCACCCCTCAGTATGTCCAGTGTATCATTCCTGATCTCATACCTGTCCGACTCAAAGAAGAGATTCTTCGGGCGGCCAGAAAGCAGAGTCACGCGTAATGGTGAAAAATCAGCGGTCAACTTGAGACCGGTGAGACGTTTGTCGTGCTTGAAATCCTTGTCGAAATACTGTCGCAACACGAGTCCGCGGCCAAAGGTGGCATAATACTGGCCAATCAGGACCTCTACCCCAGATGAGTATCCCAAACTGAAAATCGGATACCTCATTGAAGTCGTGGGATCGGAGGGTTCCCAAAGGAAGTAACCCACCCTTCCGAAAAAGCCTCTGTATGATAGACCGACTTCAAGCGTCGCTTCGAAGTGTTCGCGCCGGTCTTCGCGATAGACCCGGTACTCACTGCCCATCGAGCCGCTGACCGAGATGTCCTCTGCGCCGAAGCAACTGGAAGACCACATGAAGAGCGGCACCAGTGTGCAGAATGCACACGAGCAGGCGAGCACGCTTCCCCGGACCGTAGGGTTGGGAGTCTTCAACCTCCGATAGACTGAGTGAGCCCCGCGCTGCGCGAGAAAGTCAGGATTCAGGCTTCTTCTCCTCTGTCTCTGAATCTTGCTTCTCCTCATCCCCACCGAAGAGCTGCTTCACTTCCTCCTCTATCATCTTCTCCATCCCGGGCTTGAATCCTTGCCGAGCCTTCACGATCTCACCGCTTGTGTCTATGAGGAAACTCGTGGGGAGCGAAATCACCTGAAACGCTCTGGCGAGTGCTTTTTCTGGATCCAGAAGGACGCTGAACTTCCAGTGTCTTCCTCTCACGACGGGTTTCACTCTGTGCAGAGATCTCGGAGCATCCTGATTGATCGCGACGACCTGGAAGCCCCTATCGCGGTATTTCTCATAGATGGGGCCGAGCTCGTCCAGTTCTCGCATGCAGGGTTTGCACCATGTTGCCCAGAAGGCCACATATACAGGTCCTCTGGAGAGCAGAGAATCAAGCACAACAGGCTTCCCATCGAGATCGGTGCTGTCGAACCTCGGTGCCTGCTTCAGGGTTTGTGCATACGAACTGAGTGTAAAGACAAGCAGGAGAAGAACAGACCTCTTC
>Ga0111225_1064_pt1 | contig 8587 bp, 6 predicted proteins | sample DeeMarSWOR152_54_FD_80389 | JGI IMG/M metagenome (GOLD analysis project Ga0111225, IMG submission 80389) | candidate division TA06 bacterium DG_26
TCTATCGCGAAATCGATCGCCAGGGCAGTGAGATTCCGTGGCGGTGGACTCCGTTTCGTGAAGGCTCTCGGATTCGAGGTGAAGGAGAAAGGATGTGTCCAGGTTTCCATGAATCTCACGGATTACGCGAAGACTCCGCTCTTTCGTGCATTTGAAATGGTGAAGCGAGAAGCAGAGAGATTCGGGATCAACATCACCGGAAGCGAGATAGTCGGTCTCGTACCATCGCAGGCACTCGTAGACACTGCTGAGTACTACCTGAGATTAGAGAATTTCAGTTCCAATCAACTATTGGAGCATCGACTCGCTCAGCTAGAGCGAGGAGGCATGGAAGATTATGTAGATGAGGTTGCGTCTGGTACCCCTACTCCAGGAGGCGGCAGCGTGGCGGCACTCTCCGGGGCCCTGGGTGTCGCGCTCGTGGGAATGGTCCTCAGAGCCACCATAGGAAAACGGAAGTTCAAAGACTATGCCGAAGAGTTGAAGCAGGTGCTCGGCGAGGCAGATACGTTGAGGGAGGAGTTTCTCGGTATGGTGAAGGAGGATTCAGACGCCTTTCAGAGCGTGTTGCTGGCGTACAAGACCGGGGAAGAGGAGAGAATAGAGAGTTCACTGAAATTGGCCTGCCTTGTGCCGCTCCGTGTTCTCGACAGAGCCATTGCGGGACTCAAGCTCGCACACGTGACCGCAGAAAAGGGAAATCCAAATGCCATCACAGATGTTGGCTGTGGCGCACTGCAACTCAACGCAGCAGCAAGGGGTGCGATCTACAATGTGAGAGTCAACCTCGCCTCACTCAAGGACCAGGCCTTCAGGCAGGACAAGTCATCAATCATTCAGAAGGCGAAGGAGCCTCTGGATCAACTGAATCGGGCAATCGAGGCGGCAGTGGAGTCCCGACTCTCCAGGTAAATCGCCACACGGGAACGATCCGTGTCGATCGCCCGGCTGTGGATGGTCTATGGCGACCTGAGACGCCAAAAGGATCTGACGCAGTCTCACCAATCCAGACTAGTGCGCTGTGAGCGACACTTGACACTGCAAAGATCTATTACTATAGTTCTCCAAAGGGGAAATGAACGCATTCGGAGAAAGCAATGCAGAGATAAAGGCCCGCGCGATAGAGGAGTATCAAAGGATTCTTGAGACCCAGCCGGAGGACCCAGAGACGCTGAATCTCATAGGTGATATCTACCGCAGGATGGGCGATAAGCCGAAGTCGATAGAGATGTTCGAGAAGGCTGTAAAACTCTATGCACATCAGGCTTACTACGACAATGCAGTCGCAGTATGTAAGAAGATCCTGAGAATGGAGCCAGAGCGCGCCGAGCTCACCATGACGTTGGCAGAGTTGTACGCGCAGCAGGGTCTGGTAGCTCAAGCGATTACTCTTCTTGTCGATTATGCGAGGACAAAGAAGGATGAGGGAGATATTGAAGGTATGCTCGAGGCGTATCGAAAGCTCATCAGCGCGAGGCCAAAGGACGTCGGTTTGAGGATGAAACTGGCAGATGAGTACATCGGCCTAGGAAGACTGGGCGATGCATGCACCCAACTCCAGGAGATATCGGTCCTCTACAGAGAAGACGGCAAGTACGAAGAGGTCACCCACATCGAGAAGCTGATCCGGGAGATTACGGCGCCTGGTGAAGAAGAGACGGAGGACTACCTGGAACCAGCCAGAAGGGCAGAAGAGTCCGGAGCCATCGATGAAGCCATAGGTTACTATCACAAAGCAGCGAACCAGTTCCTGCGCCAAGCTACCTACAATCTTGCGAAAGACATGTATCTCAAAATCACCGACCTCAAGCCGCAAGACCTTAAGGCGTGGCAGAAGCTCGTAGAAACGGCCACCATCTTAAAGGATACGGAGGGAATCGTCCAGGCATACATTGGCCTGGCGGGAGCGCTCATGGAGAAAAAGGCCACGGCTTCCGCTGTCTCCGTGTACAACAAGATTCTGGTATTGGATCCGGAGAATGAAGACGCAAAGAATGGACTGGCAAACTTGGAAATCGAGAAACCTGCGGAGGTAGCGGTTGCGGCTCCTGGGGAAGAAGTCGAAAAACCAGTCTTCAAGGTAGCCGAAGAGGTTTTCCCTGAGCAGCCTATCGCGCTTGACGAACTCATCGCTGAATTCAAGCGTGGAGTGGAAGAGCACATAGGGAAAGAAGATTATGCCACTCACTACGACCTTGGCGTGTCGTTCAAGGAGATGGGAAGACTTGAGGAAGCCATCGGTCATTTCAAGAAAGCAGCAGAAGGCACCAGGGAGAAGCTCAAAGCCTACGAGTTGCTCGGCAGATGCTATATAGAAAAGGGAGACTTCGAAACCGCGATACGCTGCCTGAAAGAAGGACTTTCATTTGACGGGTTCAACGACGTTGAGTACCTGGGATTGAGATACAGTCTCGCGCTCGCATTCGAGGCAACAGGACAGGTAAATGAAGCTCTCAACGAGTACAAGGTTATCTATTTGAAAGATCCTGAATACTTCGATGTACCGCAGCGAATCAGAAGGCTCGATAGCTCCGCGCGTGCGGTCCATGAGCCACAGAAGGAGAGGAAGGACCGCCGGGGTGACAGAATCTCCTACATATGAGCCCGAGCCGCAGCGGAGCCCAACACAAGAGCCTCCTTCTCAAACGTAGTTTTCCGCACGGAGAGGTGTCCGAGAGGCTGAAGGAGCACGACTGGAAATCGTGTATCCCGACCAAAATCGGGATCGTGGGTTCGAATCCCACCCTCTCCGTTCTTCTTCTGTTTTGTGCCCTGTTGTGCACGAAATGCGCAAGAGAGTTGCAGCAGTTCGAGCAGAAAAGGATTCTTCTCGGTACGACAGTCGAGATCAGGTTGCTCGACACGGATAGGACGCGTGCAGATGAAGCAATCAAGGAAGCCTTCCTGGAGATAGAGAAAGTGAATTCACTCATGAGTCTGTACGATGGTAGGAGTGAACTGTCGTCTCTGAATGCACTCGGATATTCTCGCCACGAGGATCTGATCAGAATCATAAGAGAATGCAGACGATGGGGAGATGTCACCGAGGGTGCGTTCGACATTACCGTGGCTCCCCTGGTGAGACTCTGGGATTTCAGGAATGGAAAGATACCGGAGGAAGACGAATTGCGGGATGCACTGAGATTTGTCGATTACCGTAAGATATCCATCGACTCCATAGTCCGGATCCCTCCGGGATGTGCCATCGACCTGGGAGGAGTGGCGAAGGGCTATGCTGTGGATCGAGCGTTGGAGAGACTGAAAGAACTTGGAATACGCCACGCACTCGTAGACGCGGGAGGGGACATCCGCACAATGGGTGGAAAGGGAAATTCCCTGTGGAAGATCGGAGTGAAGCATCCAAGAAGAGAAGGGATCATGCGCACCATTGAATTGGGCGACGGAAGTGTCGCTACATCGGGAGATTACGAGCGCTACTTCTTCAGGGATTCAGTACGGTATCATCACATCCTGGACCCACGGACGGGTTATCCTGCGGTTGGGTGTGTGAGTGCAACGATTCTTGCAGAAAAGGCAATGGATGCAGACGTTCTCGCCACCGCGATCATGGTGCTCGGACCCCAGACGGGAATTAAATTGATAGAGAGTCTCGATGGCACTGGTGCGCTCATCATACATCAGAGTCCTCGCGGCCTCATCGTCGACGAGGTAGGCACATTCGGCAGTGCAAGAGGCAAAATACTGGAGAATTGAGGGAGATTCCATCCGATGTCTCCTTTGCCCTCAACAATGTCTTATCCGGGAGGGAAGAACCGGGCTGTGCAGTGGAAGGCAAAACGTGAACGGCACACTGTATGCCACAAACTATGGCGAGACTGTGTCCGTCGCGGTAGACCCCATAGAGAAGAAGCCACTGTACCACTTCTATCCTGGCGCACACATTCTCTCCATCGCGCCGAATGGATGTAACCTCAGATGCGGTTTCTGCCAAAACTGGCAGATATCTCAGGGCAAAGCGGCAACCCGATTCATCAGTCCAGAAGAACTGCTACAGCTGACCACGAGGGAAAACTCCATTGGTGTCGCGTACACCTATTCTGAACCCCTCATATGGTTCGAGTACCTTCTCGATGCAGGAGAATTCCTTCATGCACACGGAGCGAAGAACGTACTCGTCACCAATGGGATGATAAATGATGGTCCGCTTGAGGAACTCATTCCGGTGATAGATGCGGCGAATATCGACCTGAAGGCCATGGATGAAGGATTCTACAGAGAACAAGGCGGAAACCTCCGGACAGTTCTCAACACCATTGAGAGGGTAAAACCTCATTGGCACATAGAGCTCACAAATCTCATCATCCCGACGAAGAACGATTCACAGGAGGCGCTCTGCCGCTTGATCGATTTCGTTGCCGAGCTCGACCCCGAAATTCCTCTCCATTTCTCACGATACTTCCCTCACTACAAGTACGAGATCCCTCCCACTCCCGCATCCACCCTCACCCACGCATGGGAGCTCGCAAGGAAGAGGCTGAAGTATGTATACCTTGGAAACATATGGACGGAGAACACGCAGGATACGAGATGCCCTCAGTGCAATGCACTACTCATCAAGAGGCAACTGTTCACCTCAGAGACTGAAGGGCTCCAGGGGAGGAACTGCCGCAGATGCGGGTACGGAATCAACGTGGTGTTGTGAGTCCGATTTCTGCGACATACTTTCTGCCCTTGTGGAGAAGATCGGGGAAAAGCTCGTACTTCTCGTCGGTCAGGTTCTCAAGCCCTACGGCGATGCATGCTCGCTCCCATCTCAATCCAAGAGAGACAGAAAGAAGGAATACTCCTCCGAGTACTACCCTCTCTTCTCTCTGCATGAATCTTTTCCCCAAATGATGTGCGTCGAGGCGCAGTACGAATGGGTCCGGATACACCTCAAGCCTGATCTCAGACTCTGACAGAGGACAGTTCGGAATCTGATCCCCCTGTCCATCGATACACCGGCTAACATTTCCATCCATATACCAGTTGACCAAATCTCTGTACCCACCCTCAATCCATATCCCTGCGGTTCTGCGACTGTATTCTTCAAAGGAATAGGGCGTGAGATGGTGCCTCAAGGAATCCCACTCCCAGATCACCGGATCTCTCACCGCTTCGAAATCCACCCTCGTTCCTATACTGTTCAGTGCATTCAAGAACCAGACCAACTCACCAGACCACTCAAACTGATGGACTTCCTCGCGGGGAACTCCACCCACAGAGAACTCCATACGCGCATACTCGTCGCTCCCGATCAACTGAACTCGGGGGGCGTACTCTGTTTTCACAAGAAACCGCCCACCATCCGTTCCGACAATCCGAATTCTCGGAAAGATCCGCAGCCGGTCCCACCCACCCACATAGACTCCACCCCCGAGTAGAAACCTGTCGTGGACCGACAGCACATTTCCTATTTCAAAGCAACCGAGTGCTCGAGTGCTTCCATACGCCGTCTCCCTTGAGTAATTGATACTAGAGTAGAGCCTGCCGGTGCCATAGTCCCGCGATACTCTCAGGCAGGCCCCTGCTGCCCTTGCGGTCCCACCCTCCAGCACGGCAGAACCCACTCTTGCCGAGCAGTTGATGCCCCAGTCTCGCGAATCGGTTCCTGCCTCTGCGCAGACGGAGCGAGAATTCTTCTGAAGAGAGAACTCTCCATTTCTCTCCCACATATAGTAGTTACCCCTGACGAGGGTCCACGAATTACCAATAGGCAACGCAATCTCCAGATCAGCCTTCCTTTTCCTATTCGGTGCAAAATCTTCATCTCTCAACATCTCGACACTTCCCTCTACATCGATTTCCATTGCTCGACTTCGACCCTCAAGTGCCAGCTGGTAGTCTAGAGCGCTGCTCAGTCTCGCCACCAGGCAAGCTTCGCCGTGACTCGATTTCTCTCGCATCCGGTGAGCCAGGTCTTTTAAGGAGAACGGACTTACAAATGGAATTTCAGGAGTTACCTCGTCTTCTTCGACCCCAAAAGATGCCGAGATGATGCACCAGAACATCAATAAAACAGTGCTTCTCACAGCAAAGACTCTGTTAGTTTCTCTTTGTAAGGAGGCGTCAGCACGCCGATCTCCGTGACGATTGCTGTCACATGGTCCGAAGGGGTCACATCAAATGCATAGTTCTCCGCCTTCGTTCCCACAGGAGCAATCCGCGATCCACCGAACTCAAGGACCTCATCAGCAGACCGCCTCTCGATCTCTATCTCGGCTCCGCTATTAATCGAGGAGTCCACCGTGCTTCTCGGAGCAGCCACGTAGAACGGGATGTTCAATTCCTTTGCTAGTACCGAAAGCGAATACGTACCAATTTTGTTGGCCACATCACCATTAGGCGCAATTCTGTCGGCGCCGACGAGCACGCAGTCGATCTTATCTCTTTTCATCACCCAACCAGCAGAGTTGTCCGTAATGAGCGTAGGGTCGAATCCTGCCTCACGCAGTTCCCAGCATGTGAGGCGCGCTCCCTGAAGCAGCGGCCTGGTTTCACAAGCCCAGACCTCTATCCGCTTACCCTGCTCTTTCGCGCTGTAGAGGACTCCGAGGGCAGTGCCCCAGTAAGACGTTGCGAGGGTACCCGCATTGCAGTGGGTTAGCACCCTCATCCCGTCTCTGAGCAGTCCTGCTCCATTGGCTCCTATCATTTTGCAGGTCATCTCATCTTCCTTCTGGATTTCGAGCGCCTCTGCCAGGAGTTTCCGCCTGACCTCACTCACTTCCGTTCCGCGATTCGCAAAAAGGACTTTGCGCATACGGTCCAGTGCCCAGAAGAGATTGACTGCGGTAGGCCTCGTTGATGCCAAAAGGGAAATCGTCTTGTCAACATCCCTCGCGAGTTGATCGTAGCTCCTGGCGGACGAAACCATAGCCCCGAGTACGCAACCAAACGCTGCCGCCACACCAATGAGAGGGGCTCCTCTCACTCTCAACTCCTTGATCCACTCTGCAAGCTCTCCCGCATCTTCTATGAGATGATACCTCACCTCATCCGGAAGCACGCGCTGGTCGAGGAGTTCGATCCTCCCGTCTCTCCACTGAATCGGTCTGATCACCATCATTTCCTCCCCTGTAGATCGATGCGAAGCGACACCGCGAGAGAATTCTCACCGTGCCTCAAGGGCCGTTTCCTCCATCGGTCTCCGACGGTTGCGCGACACGCATCCTCTCCTTCCGGTGCCATCGGAGCCGCCTCACACACTGATACAACAAGTATGTCCAGAACCCACAGAACAGCTCTCCAAAGAGGATTGCCCTCTCATATGGTTGAAGTCTGTAGTGCGTGAGGAAGAACCTATACATGCCCCTGAAATGCTCCTTCAGCGCCCTGGAGCCGACAGACCGAGTACTTCTCCCCCCAAAGTGGACTACAGATGACCACGGACAGTAGTGGATTTTCCATCCAGACTTCTTTATTCGGTAGCACAGATCTATGTCCTCGACGTAAAGAAAATACTCTTCGTTGAACCCACCTATCTGGTCGAACACTTCCTTACGGACCATCATGAAGACCCCACCCACCGCATCGACCAGGTTCAGCCGCTCAAAATCCATACTCTTACAGAGAAGCTTCTCTGACCAGCGGTTCGCTGGCATGAGCCGCGTGAGTGGTGATTCCCTTCCAAAAGGGAGAAGTCTGAGTGAAGGGAAAGAACGGCACGCGGACTGAGGAGTGCCGTCCGGATTGAGCACCTTTCCTCCCAGTGCCCCACAATCTCTATGTGAATCCATGAATTCGACGAGCGCGTCAACGGGTTCGAGGAGAACCGTATCAGGATTGAGAAACAGCAGATAGCGACCCCTTGAGACCCCGGCACCTTGATTGTTTGCGCGAGCATACCCGATGTTCCGTCCATTGGCGATCATTGTCACATGCGGGAAGAGTGCCTCAACCATGGATATGCTACCATCCGAAGAACCATTGTCTATCACGATCACTTCCCAGGAACGGGTAGGTGGATTTGAGTACAGAGAGGAGAGGCAGTTCCTTAAATACGCACAAGTGTTGTAGCTAACGATCAAAAAGGTGATATCAAGCATACATGGTGGGCGATATCCGACTTGAACGGATGACCTCTTGCATGTCAAGCAAGCGCTCTAACCTGCTGAGCTAATCGCCCACCTCCTTTCCAGTCTACCATGCCGAAGTGAATTGTCAAGGCCGTGGCACCAGAAGGGCCTCCACGCTCTCATTCAGGACGGCAACATGCCCGCTCAGCTTGTAGTACAGCTCGGATCTTCTGCAACGATGGATCTCATCGCCCTCACAGCCACTCGAACAGCAGTCTCTATTGTACTCTGGGCCTTCGAACGGTCGACGTGCTCACCCTCATCTCTCTCTGCGATCACACCACTCACACACCCCGCTCTCAATCCGAGAACACTGCACACGACGAACAAGGTAGAAGATTCCATCTCATAGTTCAACACGCGCAGCGCCTCCCATTCCTTCAGTGATCCTCGCAGAGTTCTGATGACATAGCCAGAGAAGCAGTCATATCGTTCTTGTCCCGGGTAGAAGGTCGCCGATGACGCAGTGATCCCCACCCAATACTTCACTCCTTCATCTCTTGCTGCTC
>Ga0111225_1057_pt1 | contig 8069 bp, 7 predicted proteins | sample DeeMarSWOR152_54_FD_80389 | JGI IMG/M metagenome (GOLD analysis project Ga0111225, IMG submission 80389) | candidate division TA06 bacterium DG_26
TCTGAAGCTGGCGCCTTTCCATTTCCAGTTCGTCCTTCTGGAGCTTCAGCCTTCTCTCCACTTCCCATAATCTTCTCTCCACTGAGAAGTCCTTTCTCATCTCTTCCAGTCTCTGCCGCTCTATAGTCAGTTTTCTCTCCTCGGCCAACACAGCTCTCGAACGCAGACGCCGAAGTTCCCTGTAGACTTTGAACCAACTCGCCTTCGTGAAATCGTATCGTTCCGTATCGAGCTCTCTCTTCACCTGCCACGTGTTGTATGTGGGATTTTCCTCGAGAATCTCGTTGATCATGTCAGTGAGGCTCAGCCATCTCTTCCCGGGGGGAGCCTCCGGTTCTTCCTGAGGCCGAGCTGCAATCGGCTCCTTTGGCTTGACCTGTTTTACCACATCCACAGGCCTGACCTTCTGCCTTCGCTCCTCTCGCGTCTGTGCAGTGATCTCTTCCGTTGCGGGGGGCGTCTCTATCGGTTGTTCAATCACCAGAGGCAGTTCCGCAAACCTTGTACACGCCTGCTCCACTGAATCATATGATTCAATGAAACTATCGAGACCAAGCAGTGTGTATATCTCATAGACTTCGGGTTTCATTCTGGCAAGCTTGAGGTCTCCACCATTCTCTCTTATCCTCCGTATATCCCCCACGAGAATACCCCACCCAGGACTACTTATGTAATCAACAGACTCAAGATCTATCACAATCCTATAGACTTCTCGTTCAAGCAGCTCATCGAGTCTCTTTGCCAGATGCTGCGAGGTAGTCGTGTCAAGAAACCCTTCAATCCGTATGATCCTTACTGTCTCATCAACGCCCCATGGCGTTGCGAAGATCTTCACTTCTTCCATTTCTTATCTCCGGGAACGATTTTCGGAATGGTTCCGAGCACGGGCAGCTCTATATATTCCTGCACATCCTCCACAGTCTTCAGCGAGTGATCCATGTATTCACTGAGGAATGCCAATCCCACGCCCATCATGATTCCTATGAGAACCGCCATTCCTCCGATTTTCGCCTTCTCCGGTTTTACAGGGTAGAGAGGTCTTGTGGCAGGCTCCACAACTCTGTATCTCGACTGCACTTTGACATATTCAAGTGCCTCTGACAGGTTCGCAGCTTTCGATTGCTCGAGGAGCATATTGTAGATCTGTCTGTTGCTTTCTACCTCTCGTTCAAGCCTGCCCAATTCTAACTCATGCGTCGGTGCAGCGATTGCACCCTGCTCATATCGCCCGATGAGTGCTCGCAGCTCGCCCATGATTGTAGCGAGGGATTCCAGATCAAGCGTGCTGACCTCGTAGTCTACGAGAAGCCCCTTTGTCCGTTCGTCAGCACCCGCCAATCGCTGGTCCACAATCCTCCATGCTTCTTCTCTTATCTCTTCTTTCAACGAATTCACCCTGCTGTTTGCGGTCAGCACAACTGGAGCTGTCCACTCATAACGCACGAGCAACGGAGCCAGTTCAGCGGAGAGAGAAATGAGTCTGCTCTTTAGTGTCTCATAATGCTCAGTGGGTACGAAATCGTCCACGAGATGTGATATTCCGGGATAGTAAGAATTCGTTCTCTCAATGACACTCTCTCGCTCCCTTGAGAAATCTGTCAGCAGTGCATTGGCTTCGTTGATATTCGAGCTAGTGACTGGAGTCTCTTCAATTGTGCCTCTCACCATCGACTGCCTGAATCTCCTCAATTCGTCTTCTGATTCTTTCAGTTTCTCTTCATAATGGGCAAGTTGACTCACGCTGAACTGATACATAGAACGGACTTCCTCAAGCTGGGTCTCCAACGCATCCTGAATGAAGACCTCAGTCACTGCCCCGGCTATTTCATACACTCTGTCCGGATTGTTACCTTCCACAGAAATCTCAAACAGACTGGGTGTTTTATAGTGAACCGATGTCGACCTGGCAACAGATGTCATCATTGATTTTTGAAATGCCCTCTCTGCCTCGGAGGAATCACCTGCCGTGTGATTGAGTATTGACGCAAGAGTGAGAGAATCGGGCTTCACGTCGAGATAATCCACGACTTTCCGCAGGTAGGATGGACTCTTTATCTTTGCTTCAATTGTAGCCGCCTGCGGCAGATCCGTACCCGACCGCGTCTCTCCGAGGAGCAATCTCTCAAGGGATCTGGCAACGGGCATGCGTTCTTCTACCAGAATGGTGGCGGAAGAACGATACACCGGCGTGAGAAGGAAGCTCCCCCCTGTTGCAGTGGCGACTACCACTATGACGGGAAGCAAGACCAGTTTCTTCCTTCGCCATACGACTCTCCAGTAAGTTCGGAGGTCCACTCTTTTTCCAATTTCCTGATCCATCGTCTTATTCCGTAAGTGTGTTGTAGATGAGATACAGAGAGGCCACCGCGCCGAGAACCGTGACGACCTCTCGAAATCCGTTCCATACAGTCGACCAGAATTTACTCCTCCTGCCCACTATCACTATGTCATCCGGATTCAGTCGCATCATTTTGCTTCGCTCACCTCTCACGAGATACGAGTCCACATTTATCACAAACGCCTTCCCGGTCGATTGAAGCACTTTGACTCTTCCCAGGTCTGCTTCTTCGGTCGGGCCCCCCGCCAGGAGAATGAGATCGAAGAGATCGGTGCCGCTCCCAATCGCGTACGTACCGGGACTGTGCACCTCTCCGACGACCGAGACGCGATTCCTCCCAACACGGCTACCCCGTCCAGGAACCCAGATGAGGTCCCCGGGTTTCAGAGGCGGCAGCAGACTGAGATTCTTCTCATTCACGATGCCTTCCACATCGACCGTAACACCCCTGCTTTCTGATGGGTGTTTCCTCAGAATTAGAACTTCTGAGAGCGTGGCCTCTTCAGTTGTTCCCCCCGCCTCACTCAGCACGGTAACGAGATCTGGTATGGTTTCAAAACCGTATCGGCCTGGAGAGCGAACTTCACCAAGCACAAACACACTCTGTGCGTTGAATTCAACTATCTTCACCGCCACCTGAGATATTCTTGGATTGAATACGGACAGTTTTCTGGAGATGAGTTCTGCTGCCTGAGCGGGGGTCATTCCCTCCACTTTCACCGTGCCGACGACGGGAAGCGCGACTGTGCCGTCCCCGTATACCCTTACGGTGGTGCTCAGCTCTGGCTGCTGCCACATGTCTATATCGAGTACATCGCCGACGCCTATCTCATAACTCCACGCCTCCGAAAGTATAAGCCCAATCAGGACCGCAACCAGAAAACCCATCATGGACCCTTGCTTCACGATTGCCTCCTTCTCGGGACTCCCCCGCCGTTCACGCCGCGCTTCAGAATCCATCTGGCTGTACTCGCCATTATTTTCATTCTAAGTGATAAACACCGCCTTTGGCAATAAAAATTGTCATACCTCAGCTTTCTCTTCACATCCTCTAGCGACGAGTCCGCATGCCTCCTCACTTGAGCCAAACCAGTGATTCCCGGTTTGATGCTGAATCTCTCCCGGTACCCGGGAATCGTCTGTCCGAGTTGACTCGTGAAGTGAGGACGTTCCGGTCTCGGACCCACCAGACTCATGTCACCTTTCAACACGTTGATCAACTGAGGAATTTCATCTATATACGTGCTTCTGAGCATTCCTCCCAATCTCGTCACCCTCGGGTCGTCTTGGGCAGCCCACACGGGACCAGTATGGCGTTCAGCATCATTTCTCATCGTTCTGAACTTATACAGCCGGAACGGTCTCCCATGGAGGTCACGTTGCCTCCTATTCCGCACCTGACGCTCCCTTAAGGTCAACCAGACTTTCTTGCCGTTGTTGCGGTAGTTCTTGCCTACCCTCTCCTGGCAATAGAACACCGAACCCTGAGAGTCGAGCTTCACCAGAACGGCTACTAACAGCAGAACCGGTGAGAGGACTACAAGTGCGACCAGAGAGATCATGAAATCCAGAAACCTGTCGAACACGTCACATGCAGCTGTGAGAATACGCGATCTCTGTCTGGATCTCACGAGGCCTTCAGGCACAAGGTAGAGGATAGACAGCGATGCGAGAAGGAAGAGTGGTGAGACTATCAGTCTACCGAACAGCTTCTGCAGCTCAGCGATGACGGGGGATGCTCCCGGACAGGGCATCAGCCCGTCGACTCGATCACTTACAACTTCGCTTCTTGTTCTCGACATCTCAAAAATGGACCGCAAATATCTCTGGCAATGAACCATTCATTGCCAGAACTTCTTTCGCCGTGGAAAAATGGAAATCATTGATGAGGCGATGGAATCTATCCTGTGTGAGATAGAGATTTGCATAGGTTCTGAATTTCGAAAGAAAGCCTGCTCCCACTCGCGGAAGATCTGTATCGAGTTCCCAGGGATGAATGAAGATCAATACCGGTTTTCCGCTTGAATTTATGCTGCTGATTGCCCACTTGATGAAGTGATATGGGTAGAGTCTGAAATATCCGCCTCCTGCAAACGGGATATTCTTCCCAAGGAGGTTTATCGTGGAGATAGGAAATTCATTGACCTTCTTCTGTTCGTTGACCCGAATGCAGGCAGGGAAACGGGGAAAATCCTTTACTCCGTATCTGTCGTGCTTGATCGGGAATATGCTGGAATCGTACTCTATGCCGTAGTCCGCGAGTATTTCAAAAACCCAGAATGTTTCAGAGGTGACCGAGAAATTGGGTGCCCTGTATCCGACCACCTTTTCTGGGATTATCCCTTCAATCGTCCGAATCGAGCGGAGAAGGTCTTGTTCGAATTCCCGTGAGGACATCTCTGATATGGACCTGTGAGAATAGCCGTGAGTCGCAACCTCATGTCCGGCCTCGAAGATCATCTTCACCACTTGGGGATACCGCTCCGCCACCCACCCCAACACGAAGAAAGTAGACTTGATGCCTTTGCGTGAGAGCATGTCAACAATCCGGGCAACGTTCACCACGACTCTGCTTTCATAATGATCCCAGTCATCGTAGCTGATTACCTTGTTCAGTGCTGCTATCTGAAACCAATCCTCCACATCAAACGTGAGTGCATTGAACACCATCCGGTACTCCTCTATGTTCTTCCACAGACTGCTCACAGGCTTCATGCTACCGCCTGCGCACCACCCTTGGTGAGAACACGCAGCTGTCTCGCCCTGCAGCCCTAACTTCCTCTTTTACTTCTGCAATATACGTGCCAAATCTCGCGGAACACCGGTTCTGCACGTAAGTTCTTGCTTCACAATACATTAACATTTACACCCCTTGAGGGTTCTGAAGCACACACAGGAGCCACAGTGTTCAAAATCCAACACCATTGGCGAGGTACTTCTAGATCCCTGTAGGACAACGGGTTATTGCTGCTTCGCGTGTGCAGTTTCGTACGTCTGCGCCTATGCATTATGTTTTCACCCTTCTGCGCAGAGCTATCGGTTTGCGGGACAACCTCTCTATGGACCTCAGCATTTCGTCAAGATTCTCCGATTTATCAATGCAGGCAGTGATTCCCGCCCCGGTTACAGAACGAGAACTCCGTATGTCCTTATCGCCGGTCATCAGGATGATGGGTGCAGTACAACACAGACTCCTCAGCTCTCTCGCCAGCTCCAGGCCGTTCATTCCAGGCATTTCGAAGTCGGTGATTATGAGTTCAAATATCTCCTCACGAAACGCCCTGAGAGCCTCGACCGCACTCTGCACCATCTTGACCGACACTCCACACCTTCCCAGTACCGCCGAGAGCGACTCCAGCCATGAAGGTTCGTCATCTACCAGCAAGACGTTCAATTCGCAGGCCATACATACCGAAACAGTGCAAGTTTCATGCCGTCTTCGTGAGCTGGTTCCGGTGAAGGCCGTCTTTCGCTTTGATAGCAACGGAGGACGGTGTATTCTGCTGGGGGGACTTTCTTACAGATCTGGCCTGAACCGATTGGAAACTGTGTTCAATATCCTACACACCCTCTGGCAATCGCTCATTTTTCAGGCTTCTGGAGGTTCAGTTTCTTCATCTTGCTGTAGAGCGTCCCTCTGCTTATCTTAAGGACGGATGCGGCTTTCTTGACGTTCCAATTCGTCTTGGCGAGAACCCAACTCAGTAGCTGTTTCTCTGCTCCCTGCAAGGACTTTGACTGTACCCATAGTGAAATGTTACCGCTCGAGTCCCTCAGGTGACCCGGGAGGTTATACGGGGTAATCGTATCCCCTTTGGTCAGCACCACGGCCCTCTCCATCACATTTTCGAGTTCTCTCACGTTCCCGGGCCAGTCGTACGCCATGAGGAGGTCCATCACGTCTTTGGACAGGTTAGACACTCTCTTGTTGTTCTTTTCACTAAATTTCTTCAGGAAGTGGCCTACAAGGAGAGGGACATCCCCCTTCCTCTCCCGCAAAGAAGGGAGACGTATGGGAACCACACTGAGGCGATAGTAAAGGTCTTCCCGGAACTTCTCTTCGTTCACCGCTCCATCAAGGTCTTTATTCGTTGTGGCGATGATTCTCACGTCCACCTCTATGGTCTCATTGCCTCCTACTCGTTCGAATTCCCTTTCCTGCAGTACACGGAGCAGCTTGACCTGGGTCGAGAGAGGCATGTCACCTATCTCGTCAAGGAGTAGCGTTCCACCGTCCGCAAGCTCGAATCTGCCTTTTCTCCTGTAATACGCATTCGTGAATGCGCCTCGTTCGTGGCCGAACATCTCGCTTTCCAGGACTCCCTCAGGAAGAGCCGCACAGCTCACCTTGATGAACGGTTTGTTCCTCCGGTCACTGTTATGATGGATCGCGTATGCCACTAGTTCTTTTCCCGTGCCACTCTCACCCAGTACGAGGACAGTGCAGTTCGTCTTTGAGACCTGGTTGATCAGCCTGTACACTTCTCTCATGGATCTATGTTTCCCTATCAGATTCTCGAACTCGTATTCATACTCGTGGAAAAGCCTCTGCTGTTCTACAATGTTACCAATCGCCCCAAGGATCTCATCCGGCATGAAGGGTTTGCAGATGTAGTCATACGCGCCCATTTTGACTGCCGTCACAGCACTTTTGATCGAGCCGTACGCGGTCAGAATCAGTACTCCAGTTTCCGGAGACTCAGCCCTGACTTTTTCGAGCAATTCCAACCCACTCATTCCTGGCATCCGGAGGTCCACTATCATCACCTGGAATCTTTCATAATCAAGGCGCGCCATCGCTTCCGTACCATCCTGCGCAGTTGCCACGTCATAGCCCTTCCTGGATAGTAGGTCTCCCAGAGATTCCAGAAGGTTGACCTCATCGTCTACAATGAGGATTTTGGAACCGACTGAGGTATCTTTTGCCATGAGCGGGCCGATCTTCCTTTTCCTAATGTTACTGTTCAGCACATCATCATGTCAAGAAATGTGCCGATCACATAGTCCATTCCCACCCATCGATTTGTCCTCACGCCCTGCGTCTTCACAGCCCTCAAAATCTTCCACCACTGGATTTTCAGTCCTGGCTTTACAGAAAGAGAAACGCTATGGAATGTACGATGTCCTTCGGTCCCTTTGAGTTTCTTACAGTAGATCGTCTCGAGCCCAAGATCGAGCGGAGTCACTTACATTTCCTCGATCCTTTATCTACCTCCGGCAACTCGTCATCGTGGAAAGCTGGTTTGGTCCTATGAATTCTCTCGCTGTAGAAGAAGGACGCGTATGGGTGAAGTTGGGTCTCTCAGCCCTCCTCGACGACTTCCATGCATGAGTCCATATTCAGCTATCTGGCACGATTATTGCATGCATAGAAAGGTGAAAGGAAAGACACAGTGCATAGGGTACCACCCTGCAACGAGTGAGGAGACGCGAGAACGATGTCGTTGACGGTTCAGGACTCCGCAAGGAAGATGTGCCTTCTTCTAGGGTGCCTTTCGCTCTCTCCTCTGTTCGCTCTTGTAAGGACCTATCAGCAGGGCGTAGATGGATACAGAGGATGCGAGGACACCTACATGATCGAGTACCGCCTTCACAATAACTACGGCGACGCCATCTATATCGAGTGCCAGTCTGATGACGGCAGGGAAGGCGGCAGCGAGATGAGACCGCTCATCAGATTCAGCGATCTAGGACTCGCTGGCCTCACAGTGCGTGCCTGTACCCTGCAGCT
>Ga0111225_1058_pt1 | contig 8025 bp, 7 predicted proteins | sample DeeMarSWOR152_54_FD_80389 | JGI IMG/M metagenome (GOLD analysis project Ga0111225, IMG submission 80389) | candidate division TA06 bacterium DG_26
TCCCTCGTTTTGAGGAACCTGGAGGTTCTCGAGACTTCGGTCCTGCCCAGCATTCCCTCTTCCTTCATGTGCATCTGGAGTGAACCACGTCTCTCTCCGGGATTCGGATGCGTCTTCAGAAGTGGCACTCCCCTCGAGCTGCCATATGCTCGACTCTGCGTGTCGAGAAACGATACCAATCCCTGCGGGTCATAGCCTGCTCTATGTGCGAAAAGCGCTCCAAGACGGTCTGCTTCACCCTCCTGTGACCGACTGTAGCCCCGTTCGAGCAACAACTCAATGATGTCACCAAGCGATCCTTCATAGGCTTCTGCAAGCTTCTTCACCTCCGCCGACGAGTACTTCTTCCCTTCTTCCACAAGGATGGAGAAGGCATTCATCAGCCTCGACTGCTTGATCGCACTCAGACCATGTCTCCTGTTGACATGGGCCACTTCGTGAGCGAGCACTCCTGCCAGTTCTTCCTCGTTCTCCATCATCTTCATGAGGCCCCTCGATACGAAGATGAACCCTCCTGGCGCAGAATAGGCCAGTGGGTCCGGTGTGTCCAGGACAAGGAAATGGTATCCTCCGTAGGTCTCAGGTCTGTCCGAGGCCCATGCAACGGTCTTCCCCACCTTGTTGACATACGCAGTCACCGTTTCGTCTTCGTACACTGAATACCTGTGGAGTATGTTCGCTGATACCGCCCTCCCGATGTAGTACTCTTCTTTGTCGGTCAGGTCCTGGAAGCTGGTCCGGAGCGCCGTCGCAGTTCTCTCTATCGACTCTCGCTGGCCTTCGGTGATGACACCCTTGTCCTCGAGCTCCGATAAACCCTTCTGGGCGATCTTTCCGGCTGTCTGGCATCCCAGGGCTGACAGAAGGCAGACAAGAACGATCCATCCTCTCATCGCCCACCTCCGTATTCACCCAGCCTTCCTTCTCTGAGGAATTCCAGCATTTCAGAGTCTGTCACCTCGATCTTTTCCATCCTATCGACCAGAGTGTAATCCAGCTCCTGATGAGTCTTTCGGTACTCTGCCTCCACCTCCTCGTTGAATCCCTTACCGGCAAGAGCAACCTCATCGGGCGACGCCTCTTGTTCAACCCACTCCCCGGATGAAAGCTCAAGCTTTCTCGTCTCCACCGCACTCGAGTGCACCCACCCAGTCTCCCCATCGGGTGTAACCACCTTGTACCATCCCTGAAGCTCTCCTATCTTCTGTAGTCTATCGCCACTTTTCGCATCATAGATGGATTTCGCATAGAATCTCGGTGACGAACGAACTCTCGTTTCCTTCACTTTTATGGTAATGGTTTGTGCGACCACCAGGCCCGCAGCGACCAGCACCACGCAGACAAGAAGTCTCTTCATGAGTTCCTCCTTTCACCCTCGAGTTCACCTTATAATACTCTACCGTTTTCAGGAAGATTTGTCACGACCTTTCTTCGACTCAAATTGACAACGGAAATGCGGCTTTTGTATAGTTGCCCGATGGAAACGAGCTACAGGATTCGCGAACATCCCATTCTCACGTTCAAGCCGGGGAAGAAGGTGAAGTTCCGATTCAACGGGAGTGAGCTCTGGGGATATGAAGGAGAACCGATCGCTGCAGCACTCCATGCATCCGGAGTCAGAGTACTGAGGAGAAGCGTGAAGCTCGGCCGTGCACGAGGGTTCTTCTGTGCGGTGGGCAAATGTTCGTCCTGTATGATGAGAGTGAATGGCGTGCCCAATGTGATGGTGTGTGTGACACCTCTCCAGGAGGGCATGCAGGTAGAGACACAATGAGAAGAGCCGAGACGGAGATAGCAGTCATAGGAGGAGGACCAGCCGGCCTGTCCGCAGCCGCGGTCGCCTCTTCTCTGGGCGCAAGGGTGACCCTGATCGACGAGAATCTTTCACTCGGTGGACAACTGATCAAACAGACCCATATGTTTTTCGGATCAAAGATCCACTACTGCGGCGTGAGAGGAATAGACATTGCGCGCATTCTCGAAGACCTCGTCCAGAAACAGGAAGTCGAGACCATGCTCGATGCTACGGTGGTCGGTCTCTATGAGAACATGATTCTCGGGATACTGAAGAGCGACAGATTCTGGGAACTCCAAGCGAAAAGGATCATCGTGGCAGCGGGAGCACGAGAGAAGATGCTCGCCTTTCCCAACAACGACCTCCCGGGCGTGTATGGAGCGGGAGCGGTACAGACATTGATGAATGTGTACGGAGTCAGACCGGGAAGAAAGGTCCTTATGGTCGGTTCAGGAAACATCGGACTCATCGTCTCCTACCAGCTCCTTCAGGCAGGAGTCGAGGTCGCTGCCGTAGTTGAAGCCGTACCCACAATCGGGGGATATCTCGTGCACGCGAGTAAGATCCGAAGATATGGTGTTGAGATTCTCGTTTCCCACTCGATTGTGGAAGCGATTGGTGAAGACTCTGTGGAGGGAGCGATAATCGCAAAGCTCGACGACAACTGGAATTTCATACCAGGGACTGAGAGAACCCTCGATGTCGATACCATATGTCTCGCAGTGGGGCTCGCTCCGCTCTCTGAAGTGCTTCACCAGTCTGGCTGTGAGCTTGTCTATATGCCTGAGCTGGGTGGCTGGGTGGCGGTGCACGACGAAAACATGGGGACGACGAAGAAGGGGATCTATGTCGCGGGAGATAGTTCTGGAATAGAGGAAGCATGTACTGCAATGCTGGAGGGCAGAATTGCAGGGGCAGACGCCGCCGGCAGTCTTCGTCCAGAGGCCAAATCAGAAGCTGATCGAGTGAAGCGCGAAGCAAAGCTCGAGCTCGATTCCTTCAGAGCGGGACCGTTTGGCGAACAAGCCAGGTCCGGCAAGAAGAAGCTCTTTACGAGTTGGGTGCAATGATCGAGAAGACCGGTATACCTACTCAAGAGGATCTAGAGCGGATTTCACCGTGCAAGGACCGTTTCAGGAAGGGCGGATGTGCCGTACTCGAATGCTTTCAGGAAATACCCTGCGATCCTTGTGTAGATGCGTGCCCACGTGGCGCGATCAGAATCGAAGGCAACATCAACAACATCCCGGTACTCGACTTCGACAAGTGCAACGGGTGTGGCCTCTGTGTTTCAAGATGTCCGGGGATCGCGATATTCGTGGTGAATTGGAACTACTCTGAGAAAGAAGGATTGGTGATGATTCCCTACGAGTTCCTCCCTCTGCCAAAGAAAGGTGACATCGTCGACGGACTGGACAGGACCGGCAGGAAGGTATGCGACGCAAGGGTCGTGCGAGTGCTCAACCGGGAAGCACAGGACAGGACCGCAATCATCTCGCTCGCGGTTCCCAAGGAATACGTAATGAGAGTGAGAAACATCAGAATGAGGAAGTCACGATGAAAGAGACAATCATATGTCGATGCGAAGATGTGACGCTCGAGGAGATCCTCAAAGCCATAAGGTCTGGGCTTACTACAATGGATGAGCTCAAGCGCATACTGAGATGTGGAGCGGGACAATGCCAGGGGAAGTCATGCGGTCTCCTGATCGCGCAAATCCTCGCAAAGGAAACTGGAAAACCCATTGCAGAAATCCTCCAGCCGTCGACGCGTCCCCCATTCAAGCCCATCCCTCTCAAGGCCACGGCTCACGACGACGTATGAAAACTGCTGATGCAATCGTCATAGGTGGCGGCATTGTCGGTGCTGCAACCGGATATTATCTTGCCAGGCAAGGACTGAAGGTGGTCCTGCTTGAAGCAGAATACTTGTGCGCAGGCTCCACAGGAAGATGCATTGGAGGCGTGCGACAGCAATTCGGGACAACCACAACGATCAGAGTGGCGATGGAGAGTGTGCGCCTTTTTTCCACAATGGAAGAGGAACTGGGGACTCGCGTCGAGTGGTATCAAGGAGGTTATCTCTTCCTCGCCCACTCGGAGAGCCGAAAGAGCGAATATCTTAAGGTCATCAGGCTTCAAAAAGAGGTAGGTCTCGATGTAGATTTCATCTCCCCAGATCGAGTGAGGAATATAGTTCCCCCACTCAACCTCGAAGGCGTGCTCGGTGCAGCGTACTGCAGCTCTGATGGGCAGGCAAATCCCTTTCTAGTGGTCAAAGCGTATGCGGATCATATCCGGGCGCTCAGAGGAGAAGTAGTATTGAGAACGCCTGTCACTCAGCTCAAGACTTCTGATTCCAGAGTGAAGTCGGCGGTCACCCTTAATGGTGAAGAATACACCGCTCCGATAATAGTGAACGCGACAGGACCCTACGCAAGGAATCTGGGCAATATGGTGAACCTGGAGCTGAATTGCCTACCAGAACGCCATGAGGCCCTTGTCACTGAGAGGAGCGAGCCGCTTTTTGACCCAATGATCGTTGACTATCGACCAGACGGCTGCTACTTCATTCAGGTTAAGGATACAGGGCAGTTCATCGGATGTTATACCCCAGACCCCCGAGTCGACGGAACACGGATCGACAACTCGATCGAGTTCATCAAAGAGATGCCGAGAAGAATGCTCCGTCTCATTCCTTCCTTGAAGGAGGTTAAGGTCTTGCGCCAATGGGCAGGGAGCTACACGATGACTCCGGATGGCTCACCCATAGTCGGTCCCACACCTCTTGAGGGTTTCTACGTAGCAGTGGGGATGAGCGGTCATGGATTCATGCTGGGGCCAGCTCTTGGGAGGCTGCTCGCGGAGTGGATAGTCTCGGGTAAGCCATCCATTCCCCTCGATGAATTCTCTTTTGGCAGGGAATTCAAGACAGGCGAGACACTGAAATAGCCTCTTCACTCACCTCGCATTGCCGTCAGCTGGAGCTCAGGTAGATCTCATGTCTGTAAGAAAAACAATTTGAGGTCTTGCGTTCAATCGCCCAACCACAATCCGCCTCCCGGCTCGCACGGAAGCGGGCCACCCCTGTAGATGAAGGCAACAAGGTAGGTCGCATCCGCAATGGTCACCCTCGTATCCAGATTTACGTCTGCCTGGCCGAGGGGTGCAGGACCACCTCTGTAGATGAACGCAACAAGATAGGTTGCGTCGGCTATCGTCACTCTGCCGTCCCCGTTGCAGTCCCCGCACTCGAACGCAGTCTCTATCGAGAAATTCGCATTCGACACATCGGCAGCGACATTATCATCACCATCTGCCGCGATGACCTTTATTCTGCACGCGTTTGACGAAGTAGCGGGAACATTCCATCTGTGTGTAGTAGTCTCTGTTCCACCCCATATGAATATCCACGAACCGCCGCCATCGACAGAGTAGTAGACCGTATCAGAGACCACTCCTATATCGTCGGTCTGGGTCCAGCGAATCGTAGTGTCAGTGCCTGGAGTGAGAGTTTCTCCTCCATTTGGGAACACCACCGTCACCGACGGTGCAGTCGCCTCAAACACCAGGACGGAGCCATCGACCGTGGTGTGGGGTATCCCAGGAATCTGGTTCGTCGTGTCCCTCAAGGAACTATAGACGAAGTCGACTCCACTATATCCATACACTGTCGATTCAAAGGCAATAGTTGCGAGCACACCTGGCCCGTCGACAAACAGATGAAATCCCAGAATCGCATCGGTGATCTGAATGGTATCCGCACCGAGTAGTCGCCAGCTGAAGAAGGTGCTCCCTCCGGATGGGAGTAATGGCCCCTCGCTCACTGTGTTCACACTGAGTACACTTGGCGAGAATGTGATTTTGACGTCGTACCCTTTCAAGGTGACGATGTTGTCGTCCACAGTCACGTCGAGCTCGAATGTGTCGTTGAGGCCTACCGTGGTATCAGACGGCTCCACTGCGAGAACCCCCTCCTGTGAGGTGGCCTGAGTGCTCCACAGGACCGAGACGATCAGAAGAAACATACCGATGTTGACCACTCTGTGCCCGTTTCCCTTGTTTAGAGATATTCTTCTCATTTAGACATCCTTTCTTTGTCGGCCTTCCCTGTATAATATACAAGACCCATGCTTATTTCACAAGTACGACCTTCTCGCTCACTTTCTGGTACATGCGACACCCAGACCACAAATGAAGCACTGCGAAATATACACCGCTGGCGACCTCAGTTCCCTCATCCGTTCTCCCGGCCCAATGGATCTCGTGCATCCCTGCAGGTCTTGGCTCATTTATGAGACGCCGGACTACCCGACCCACGCCGTCATAGATCGCAAGCAGGACAGTGCCGTCTCTTGGAATCTGGTAGCGCAGACATGTTCGGTGCGTACATGGATTCGGGACTGCGCCCAACCCTATCCTCATCGAATTCCAATCGGTGGTATATACCTCCTCCCAGATCTCTATTTCAGAGGCGCATACCACACCGTCTCTTAACTGATATGGAATGGGAGAGTTGTCCACATCACGAAGGTCGACGTCTTGAAACCTCAGTCTGCTGTTCTCCGCCTGGGAAACTTCAAACCAGATCATCGCCAGGACACCAGGTCCATCGACAGACAGCCCGGTTCCAAGTATCGCGCAGACCATTTCAACCCTGCTTGAGTCTTCTTCCCAATACCAGAATGTTGTGCCCCCTTCTTTCATGAGGGGCCCCTCGATGACGTCGAGCAGCTTGAGTTTCTCAGAGTCGAAACCGAGCAGAATATCGAACCCTTTCAGCTCGACCGCATTACTGTCCACTTCGAGCGCGACCTCGAACGTATCCCCAATCAGTACGTAGGATGTTTCGGGGTATACGAACATAGCGGTTGTATCCGCCGACGCAACGCCCGCCTTGCCGTACACAACGGCAGTGAGAACCCCGATCACCGCAATTCCCACTTCCGCCACGCTCAACACGTTGTCGCAGCCTCCCTTTGTTTGAAGGGACGACCAGCAGGGCTCAGGGTGGCTGCAAGCAGAAGCTCTGCTAGTCTCCCTTCAATTACTACCTGACCACCACCATCTTCCTCATCAGGACCACGCCGGTACCCACTTCCAATCTGCAGAAGTAGACACCGGGCGCAACCACGTTCCCAATTCCATCCTTCCCATCCCAGCATTCCGTGTAATAACCGGCTCCTTTTTCCTCACAGACCACATTCCGAACGAGCTTACCGGTGATGTCGTATACGCTCAAAGCGACCGTAGCGTCTTTCGGGATCTGGTAACGAATCTGCGTTTGCTCACTGAAAGGATTCGGCCAATTCTGGCCCAGCAGACACGCCTCTGGTTCAAACCGCTCAATTCGCGGAATCAGCACGTCAGTCGAGTGACATTGAAGCGTCTCGTTTTCCTGATTCCTCAGGTCTATGTTCTGCAACGCAACTTCACACCTGTCCTCAGAGAGCCGTTTGAACTTGAATCGAGCCAACTCCCCCGAATGGTTCATGGTCGCGTGAGTCCCGAGTACCGCGAAATCGAGCTCTATCCGACCTTGACCAGTCGTGAACTTGGAGAACACGGCCTCCTCAGATGCATCCCCCTCGACTACCTCCAACAGCTCGATGGAAGACCTATCAAATCCTATCACCAGATGCATACCCTTCACCATGCCAACGCAGTTCTGAGCCAGAAGTCTCACTTCGAATTCGTCGCCCAGTGATGGGTTTTCCACAGAAAGCTGAAGACTGACGATAGGTACACCATTCGAAGCATCCGATTTGGTAACAAGTGGTGACGTGTGCCAGAAGTTCATGGCGAAGATCATCAGGTCTTCGAAGTTGATTACACTGTCAGGTTCGGGAATCCCCGTACGGCGGTTGTTGTGGGTTGGTCCTATGTCGAACTCTTCCTCCCAGTTCACGTCTCCTTCCGAACTGCCAAAGCAATTAGACAGAACCATCAAGTCTTCGAACTCAACCTCTCCATCGTAGTCTCCGATACCGCTCTCACCCGCGACATCACCCAGCCAGTAGGACGTCGCCCTTCCTTGAGCAGTCGATACTGCGGAGGAGTAATTCCCCGCTTCATCCTGTGCAAATGCAGTGTAGTAGTAGATATCACGAGTCGACTCAGTGTTGGTGTATGTTTCCTCTGGATATGGAACAAAAGCGACGAAGTCCCCTTCGGTGGGACTGCTCGGATAGTTCGGTTCATCACCATTCAGATACCACGGATAGTTACCCC